>Ga0070753_1000476_pt1 | contig 24466 bp, 37 predicted proteins | sample VirMetDEL_Aug_31_FD_77441 | JGI IMG/M metagenome (GOLD analysis project Ga0070753, IMG submission 77441) | Aqueous microbial communities from the Delaware River and Bay under freshwater to marine salinity gradient to study organic matter... | ecosystem: Environmental > Aquatic > Marine > Coastal... | reverse complement strand
GAACTCAAGCCCAATGGCGGGAGCAGTATCAAAGACAAGGTTAATGCCTTGGAAGAAAAAGTAGAATTACTAACTGAATTAGTTAAAGAAGCATTGAGGAAATGAATGAAACTAGCGAAGAAGCCGAGCGCTGCTGCCGTCGCCCTGTTGCGACAGGCGACTGCCATTGCTCCGAAGCGTATGAAGGCGAGCGATGGACTGCTTCCTTCTGTTGCTCATCAAAAAGCAAACCCGACTTCGGACCACAACACGGGTCTTGCTGTTGACCTAACTCACGACCCGAAGAATGGGGTGGACTGTGCGGTTATCTTTGAGAAACTTAAGGAAGACGAGAGGGTTCAGTACCTCATCTTCAATAAGAAGATTTGGAATCGTAAGTATGCTAAGTCTGGCAATCGCCCTTACAGGGGTAGCAATCCTCACGTTAAGCATCTGCATATCTCTATCCGTCCTGATAAATCTGATGATACTAGCCCTTGGTTCTGGTGGATAAATCAGCCAAGTCTTAAGTCACAAGTTATAGCAAGTTTACAGCCCAAGCCTAAGAAGAAGGTGGCGAAGGATGCTACTATTGCACCTACCAAACCCGAGGCTGTGGTATGCACCTGTTGCAAACTACATACTTGGACTGTAGAAACAAAACGAAAGGCAATCTAATGGAAGCACTAAAGCAAGTATCGCTGACCTGGTTCCGTGCTGCAGCCTCCGCTGCCATAGCACTCTACCTCGCGGGCGAGACCGACCTTAAGACTATCGGAATGGCAGCCCTTGCAGGGTTCCTCGGACCAGTACTTAAGTGGCTTGACCCATCTGCAAAGGAGTTTGGCAGAGGCGCAGAGTAGCCCCATAAGCGGGCTTAAACGCCCTTTAGAGACACAAAGACCCCCGACCTAAGGTATCTACCTTGGGAAGGGGGTTCTTTTTCTTTTTATCGGCGTGTCGGATTGGACAAAAACTTTGACAGTCAGTGTATAATTTATATATAATAAATAATATATATAATATATAGGGGCGAAGCCCCTTATATAATATATTATATATATAATATATACAACTTAATATTCCTAGCCTGAGCGTTGAGTACTCTCCTGTCCTCCGTCTTAGGCTAGGATATCTTTTCGACAGGAGATGTAATGATTCAACTACAGGGGTATGAACTACCTCCACACATTTCGTACTCAGCATTCACAACGTATCTGACTTGTGGTTATCAGTATTACCTAGGTCGACTACTTCAGATGCCTGAAGAACCTAGCATCTGGTCTGCTGGTGGCAGAGCATTCCACGCAGCGACGGAAGAATGGGATTTAGCAAATGACTAACGAACTATGGACGAAAGCCTGGGCACACGAGACAAAAGATTTAGACCTGAGCACAGCCCGCGTTGCGGGCAGGTCTACTAAGGCTAATCCGAATAAGGAAGATGCTACTTGGTGGAATGAGCAGGGACCAATATGGGTAGCGCAATACATCCAATGGCGCAAGGCTAATCCGAACTGGAAGATTTGGAAGACACCTCAAGGTGCCAAGGCAATCGAACTAGAACTCAATCCCAAAATTGCAGACGTGCCTGTGAAGATGGTGATTGATAGAGTCTTTGAGGTTGATGGCGAATTGGTTATCGTCGACCTTAAGACATCAACTCGCAGACCAACATCTGACCTACAACTCGGCTTCTACAAGGTCGGGCTTGAGCAGATGCTTGGTGTCAAAGTCAATCTCGGAAACTACTGGATGTCCCGCGATGCGGGGACAGGAGAGATGATTGACCTATCGAGATATACCTTAGATGTTCTTGAATATCTTGTGTCGGGCTTCGAGAAGGCACGGCAGTCTGGTATATTTCTCCCCAACCTATCCAGTTGCAATTTCTGTGGACTCACGGAACATTGCACATTTACGAAAGAGAAATAAATGAACAACGAAGATTGGAAACTACAAGTCTCCTACAAAACTCCTAGTGGAGATATGATTAACGTTCGGGCAAATACTGCTGATGAACTCAGCGTATTGCTTGAAGGTATTGGCGATTACTCAACGCAGATTGTGGCAGTTCAGAAACTGTTGACTGGAGCGTACAACGTAGCCCCTTTATCAACGCCGAGTTCCACGCCAAGCACTCCGCCACCAGTATCCTCAGTTCCAGACCAGGCAAAAACAGCATCCCCTACCTGTATTCACGGAGCGCGAATATTCCGAAGTGGCATAAGTAAGAAGACAGGACAACCATACGCGTTCTGGTCTTGCCCTCAACCGCAGGGTGCGGACCAGTGCAAACCAGTTAATTAACTACTGACTGGACAAATCACAGAGCCACCTGCCGAAGGGGAAGCGGTGGGTGGTTCTAACTTAAGACAGGAGCAGAATGAAAACTTTAGCAAGAAGCATCGGCAGAGCCGATATCGGTGGTGAACCATTACCACACATATTCAAATCTTTTGAGAGCAACAAGATTATTTTCCGCAGAGCAGAAGTATCTATGCTTGCAGGAACTCCAGGTGTAGGTAAGTCAACACTAGCCCTGGCATTAGCACTTAAGATGAAAGTGCCTACGCTTTATATCTCAGCAGATACCAACGCACATACTATGGCTATGCGCCTAGCGTCAATGATTAGCGGTAAGAATCAGACTGATGTTGAGTATCTATTACAGAATGATTTAGGCTGGACTAAAGCAACACTTGCCCGAGGCAGTCATATTGTCTGGTCATTTGAATCTAGTCCTAGCCTGCAAGATATCGACGAAGAAGTGCAAGCCTTTGAAGAACTATGGGGTTGCCCGCCTGTCGCTATCTTTGTTGATAACCTTATGGACATAGCAACTGATGGGGGCGAAGAGTTCGCCTCAATGAGAGCGATTATGAAGGAGTTGAAGTTCCTTGCTAGAGCGACTAATACTGCGATTATCGTATTACATCATACATCGGAGGCTATGGAAGGCAAACCTTGCCAGCCAAGGTCGGCACTCCAAGGAAAGGTGGCTCAACTCCCTGCGCTTATCTGCACTCTCGGAGTTGTCGGAACTGCTATGGCAGTTGCACCAGTCAAAAACAGGTATGGTCGAGCGGATGCTAACGCGAATCTCACGGCGTGGCTAGCGTTCAATCCTGAGTTTATGTATATAGAAGACATCCCCGAGTCAGCATAGGAAGAACAATGGACGACGATTACTTAGAAATACACGCAAAAGAAATAGCGTATGCAGAAGTAAAGAACCAGGTGGCAAAGTTCATAAAGAAGATTGATGAGGCTAAGGTGCCTATCAAAGATGAATATACGCAAGGCGTACACGACGGACTTGATTGGGCAATAAGAATACTAATGAAAGATAAGAGTGCTTCTTAATGGCTAACCCTAATGGGCGCAAGGGCGCACAGTTTGAGACCGACGTTATGAAATGGCTGAGGTCTAAAGGTGTGATAGCCGAGCGGTTAACCAAGGCAGGAGCCAAGGATGAAGGGGACCTCGTTACCATAATCGCAGGTCAGACCTACATTTTAGAACTTAAGAATAGAAAGAAGTTAGACCTTCCTGAGTTTTGGGAAGAGGCACAGGTGGAGGCAGACAACTATGCGAAGGCGCGTGGAATGTCCTATACTCCGCCATCATTTGTTATAGTCAAGCGTAGGAATCACGGAGTTGATAGAGCGTGGGTTATTCAGGACTTAAGACAATGGCTCGAAGAGAGGCAGTAGGTGGAGACTTACCAAGTATCGGAGACATTCTCCGTCACTACGGTGCGAACTTACGAAGCAATCACGGGCAGGTTAATCTCAGATGTCCGTTCCATTCGGACACTCATCAGAGTGGAACAGCCAACCTCGACAAGAATATCTTTATCTGTTTCGCCTGTGGCGTGCAGGGAAACAGTCTACAAATAATCGCAGGACAGGAGAATGTAAATATCAATGAAGCAAAGCGCATCGCAGAAAGAATTACTGGGGAAAGCAACGGAGAGGTACGCGGAAAGTATTCATCTGGCGGAAGATTACCTAAGGCAAAGAGGAATACCTCTAGAAGTAGCACGTCTGGCGCGATTAGGCGTAGTAGAGGCACCTGAAATTGGGCACGAAATATACCAAGGAAGACTTTCTATTCCGTATATTACTAAGTCTGGTGTCGTTGACCTTCGTTTCCGTTCTCTTAATCCTGCTGTAGAGCCTAAGTATATGGGACTTACGGGAGCCGATACCAAGATGTATAACGTTTTAGATGTAGAGCGAGCAGGGGACTGGATTGCTGTATGCGAAGGGGAACTTGATACCCTGACTTTATCTTCTTGTGTCGGCATACCTTGTGTCGGCGTGCCAGGTGCTAACTCTTGGAAGAAACACTACACCCGATTGCTTGCAGACTTTGAGAGAGTCTATGTCTTTGCAGATGGGGACTCTCCTGGTAGGGAGTTTGCCTCAAGTCTAGCCCGAGAACTGCCGGTGACAATAGTGAATCTACCTGATGGGGAAGATGTTAATTCTATTTATGTATCAGAAGGAAAAGATTTCCTACTATCAAAGGTGAGTAATGGATGAGGACATAGGCAACTACTGTGATTCTTGTGGTGAATCCTTTGACAATGCGTTTGATTATGTCGACCATCTTATTGAAGAAGATGACGAAGAGTTTGACCCATCAATAGTCTTGCCCAATGGGGTCAAGTTAATGGTTGGTTCACTACTAAGATTTCTTTATGAAAGAGCAGACAAACCAGAGGAAATCAGACAAATATCACAATCCACATATGTTACACTATTCGCTGCAGAGGCTGGGTTCCCTGGTCTTGAAGAGATGATTGAGGACGTTGTGGTACAGAACGAGATGTTAAGGTTCGATGACTCCTTAAATAATCTATTGAATGAAAAGGGACCTGATGACAACGAAAGCAGAGCGTGAAGAGATATGGCAGATTACAACCCATCTAGAAAATTTGGGCTACAAGATTACGTCACTGAAGTCTCAGGGCGGGATGCTTACGGTCACCCTAATAATCCCTCTTCTTTCATCAAAAACGTAGAGGATACTTTCAATGAACTCCAAGGATTACTTCTTAAGAAACATATTGATTACGGTCCGAAGAACATTTCAGAATCGCCAGGTGGACCTATCAATGGACTGCGAGTACGTATGCACGACAAGTTGGCAAGGATTAACAACCTCGTCGACAAGCAAGTGTCAAATCCACAATACGAATCACTCGAAGACTCGTTCAAAGATATGGCGAACTACGCAATCATAGGTCTTTTAGTCTTAAGAAATAAGTGGAACAAGTGAAGAACTCCGCATTTGATTTAGACTTTTCATTTGGCAGGGCTGGAGAAAGTCTTGTTGAAGAGTTACTCAATGGCGGAAAAACTGTTGAGGTCAAGCGTGATAGACGTTGGCACGAAACCAACAACGTGTATATAGAACTGATGTGCTGGTATCAATCCTCTCAATCTTGGGAACCTTCAGGTCTGTCGGTTACAGAGGCATCACACTGGGCATTTGTACTAGAAGAATCTGTCTTTATTATTCCAACCAACATATTAAGGTTGGCTGTAAATAAATACGGAAGAGAAATTACCTGCGAAATACCACCCAATAAATCCAAAGGTAATCTCATTACAATAGAGAATCTATTGGCTGAGGTTAAAGTGAATAGGAATATATGAACGAACAACAACTCTTTGATTGGCTAAAGACCAATCACTTTCCCGACCTCACAAGGTCAGAGTCTGAGTTCGACGGGTTCGATTGCCAGTCGGATGAGAAGAAATTATTTATAGAACTTAAGTCACGAAAGACTCACTATGATGAATTGATTATTGAGAAGTATAAGTATGACTTCCTTATGACCGAGGCAGGCAAGTTATCATTCATACCTTGCTACATAAATTACACTCCGCAAGGAGTATATTTTTTTGACCTTGATTCCATTCTTAAGTCCGAACTAGATATGAAGTGGCAAGATAAATGGTTGCCAATCACTACTGAATTTGCTAACAACAACAACCGAGTGAAGAAGATAGGACTGCTCGACATAAATTGGGGAACGAAACTACTATGAACTGGGACGAGATAAAGAAGTGGGATTATGTAGTAGATACTGTTGCTCTTGAATACTCTCGTAAGTTTGATATGGTTGAGATTGAAGACTTAAGACAGGCGCTATGGTTGTGGTTCTCGGAGCACCCAAACAAACTAAAAGAATGGGAAGCAATCGGTGAGAAGGACGCTAAGAATTTAATCTATCGTAGCCTCAGGAACCAGGCTCTAGATTACTGTCAGAAATGGAAGGCTAAGACAATCGGATACGATACATCTGACCTGTATTACTACGCACCAGAAGTAGTGGAAGCCTTGCTTCCTTCTGTCTTAAGAAGTGAATACAACACGGCACACAAGTTAAACCTGGGTAGGGTTGGTCGCCCGTCGGCTCCCGCTGAGGGTGGCAACTTGGTTGCTATGATGATTGAGATTGACTACGCCTACTGGAAACTAGGCAAGGAAGATAGGAAGATTCTCTTTATGCGTCACGCTGAGTCTATGGACTTCAAAGAGATGGCTAACTTCTTAAGTCTTGGAACCGAAGACGCTGCTCGTATGAGACACAAGCGTAGTATCAATCGGCTTATTAGAAAACTTGGTGGCTTCAAGCCATTCCCCGATTATGATTCAGAAGAATCTAAAGAAGAAGAGCAGGAAGACTAGCGGTTATCTGTCTTATAGAAACCTGAGCCCTTGAACTGAACGCTTGGTGCTGACCATACTCGCCCCATATTCCTGCCACATTGGAGACACTCTGGACCAAACTCGTAATGCTCCGTTGTTTCTACATAAGACTTACATACATCACATCTATATTCGTATCTTGGCATTACACTCACCTAATCTTTATAGTCTATCTCGGTAGGAGCGGTGGCGATAGCCCCGCATTGTTTACATTCTTGTCTTAAGTCATACCATCCCACGGCACGAGATTCCTCGTCCCACATTACAGTTATGTTCCACATCTTTGAGCCACATACACACACCGTAGTAGGCTCGCCGGTTAAGTCAATCATCAGTAGTGATTATGTCTTAAGTGGAAGTTCATTGCTTGGCAGGGTGTTTCGTATCTGTGCCTGATGTATTTGTAGGCGTGGAGGATTTGGGTGAGGGGGTCTTTGCTAGTTTCCTTAAGACGCTGACCAATCCCAAACGCTGATGAACCTTGCCTGTTCTTCGCCAAATGGTCATACCTGCTTTCCTTTGTAAAGATGTAGTCTATACATCTCCACTCCATCTTACGCCATCCGTATCCTTGCCACGCTACGCGTTTAGCGAGTCTCTTGTTTTCTTTCTTCTCTGCCCAGGTTGCTTTTGTTTGCTCCACTACGGGCGGTTCTTCTTTGTGTCTTAAGACTGGGGAAAGGGTGTGTGGCATTGACACCAGGAGAAGAGCACCAACCCCCACACCCACAATCGTCTTGCGCTTCATCTTCTAACACCTTTGTTCAGTATCTTTCTGACGCTTCGAATTAGAATCCATTCGTTCCTATACGAGTGAAGTTTCTTTACGCCTGTTAATTTGATTCGTTCTAGAGTGAATAGCCCACCCCAAATTATACCAGGCACCAGGTTCTCCCGCTCCATTCCTTGCTCTAAGCATTGAGCCTTGACTGGGCAATCATTACAATACTCCAGCGCTTCTACTAGTCTTAAGACTTGAAGACGTCGCTCGTCAGGGTCGTGGAAACCTTTGTAAGACCAGAGGTCAGGGTCAGGGTGCGCTTGGCATAGTGCTTGCTCGTGCCAATCAGGAACTTTTTTGACTCCCTGTATCACGGCACCACCCTTAAGTTGCTCCGTAATTCAATGACCGACACGGCTTTGCCGTAGTCAATGTCCTGTGCGTGAAGGACGGAATACTCTTGGTTTTCATAGAGCCATTCGTCTTGTTCTTCTGTCTTAAGACTATTCCAATTCTCAGGAAGTTCGCCCTTTGTTGTGACATCTATAATGCGAACTCCCTTTAATTCGTAAGTGACTCTATGAGTTGTCACTCTCTAACTCCTTTTCTGCTAGGTCGTGAAGGTAGGAATCAACTGCTAACTCTGCCTTGTCTGCTTGCTTCTCGAAGTAAATCTCCGCGTCAGTTATACAATCTGTAATGTAGTCCTCCATTTGGTAGCGGTTATTCTCGCTGTCGTAGATTTCTACTGCCTTTTCCCATACCTCATACGAGGTCTCTTTGAAGTTTGCGTCCCACCACGCCACCATAATTTCATCATAAGGCGAGTAGTTCTCTGTGAGTTTCTTGATTACGTCAATCACTTTCATTGTTGTGCTCCTGTTTGTAGTTGTTGGATTTGTTCTGCCTTTTCTAGCATTAAGTTATGATACCTGTCGAAGTCTTCATTAGTCAAGGATTCATTACGCATTTCTTTTGCGCCCTTGTATTCCTTCTGAAGTTCTTTTAATCTCTGCCCCCGATTTATCATTATCTTTTTCCTGTCTTAAGACGCTTGATTAAATCGCTGATAACTATTGAGCCCCACCAAAAGACTATGGCAGTAGCAAATAAGATGAAGACATACGCGATTAGTTGTAGCAAGGCAGGGAGCCACGCTATTTGTATCTCAGTTAGGAAATCCATTTTAGTTTTGTCCTTTCATTGACTTGCTAGGTTTGTGATGACATTCGTTGAGCGGAACTAAACAATCTCCGCACATTGGGTTATGTCTTAAGGCTTGAGAATCATCCTCGCATTGGTAGGCGTGTTTGATTATGAGGTCACCGTATCTCTGCCCGCATACTCCGCAACGCGGGGTCATTGTTCCTCTCCTTCTATGCACTCAAAGCAAATTTCTATCTCTTGATTATTCACTTTAGTTGCTACTGTTTGGACTCCATAGGTGGAGCATAGGTCACAGGTCATTACTCCCCCTCTATTGTGTAGGTGGCGTCTTTTGCTACGCCTTCGCTGTATTGCTCGGCGATTATCTCCCTCGCCTTGCTAATAGCCTCCTCTTTGCTACTAGCACCCAGAGAAATAGCCTCGCTCATTAGTCTGACTATCACTACATATTCGTTTTTCATTTTCATTCTCCTATCTTAAGCCATAACTTTGCTTTGTAGTTTAATCCAGCGAGGGGAGACCGAAAAGAAACTCCACTCGTGAGCGTCTGCGTACTCGTCGAACTCGAAGAGGTAAAGGAACTCTATCCAGCCCTCTTGTGCTGTCGCTATCCATTCCTCTTCGTTCTTGTAAATTTCTGCTTCGCCTCCTACCTCTCCGCGCTGTGCGTAAGAGCCTGCGTAGGTCTCCTCTATGGTGCTACCTAGTGACGAGAATCCTCCAAGGTCTAGAAGTCGCTCAACTTTTGCGGGGTCTGTGTAGTGCTCCGCTAGTATTGCGCCCACTCCCTCGGGACACCCGTCCCAATGGCAATATACCGCCTTAATTGTTCCGTTTTTCTGTCGTGCTCCTATGTTGCTACGTGTTGCCATTTTATTTCTCTCCTGTCTTAAGTAGTATTTCTTCCGTCGGATAGCGCACCTCGAAGTGCGCCTCTTTTATTTCTGTCACGCATTTAAGGCACAAGGATTTCCCATTGTTATGAGTCAATCCGTAGAATGAATCACTTGAACAGATTACGCACTTGTTCATCTTGTCTCCTGTCTTGAGTCGTTAGATTATTTGGTTTCTTCGTAGGTCTTGATTGCTTCGCGGGCTATGATGTCGAAAGGTAGCGAACCCCAGCCCTTTAAGAATTGCTTGATGTAAAGCGAGGCGGTCTCGCTGATTTTATCGGCTACGAGTTCGCCCACTTGCTCGGCTAGGCGTTCCCAATCTTCCCGCAATTTATCGGAAAGGCTCGCAACACTTGCGCCCTCTGCGTCGTTCATTAGTTGCCGATAGGTGTCGGCGTCGTTCATTGTGACGAGTTGCCACTCACTAGCGAACCAGTCCGAGACCACTAGGCGGGTGACCTCGGGGCTTAGTGTGTCCGCTTGAACCTGTGCCATTGTTGCCATTTTATTTTTCTCCTGTCTTAAGTAGTAAGACGAGACTCTCTCGCCTTACTCGTGCCCCGCTATTGTCTCGAACAATGCGCCCTCTGTAAAGGGTGCGGGGCTGTGAGTTTCCTCACTTAGTTTTCAGATGTAGTATTTGCCACTCAGCCATTCTTTAAGGAAGAAACCACCGACGGCAAGGGCTCCAATTACGAAGGCAAAAGGTGCCATTAGTGCGAGGCTTGCCCATAATTCTAGGGCGTCGTTTCCTGTGCGCTGTGCTGTATCTGCTACGTTATGCCACTTTGTAAAGTAATCTACTAGCATTTCTTTTTCTCCTGTCTTAAGTCTGAAAAGTTCTGAGGCTCATCAGTCGGGGCACTTACCCCGAGACCGTCGCCCCCCTCTCGGGGGGCTAGGTTTCGCCTTATGCTCGGGCTATGAATCTTGTCCCGCAATTCTGGCAGATTGGCTTGCACTTTTCAAGCACCGAGGCGGATAAGCGAATTTTCTCACCACATCTGCACTCTGCCACTTTCAGATTCTTATTTCTGCCCTTCTTGCCTGCCTGCCCTGCCTCGCTGTCTGCCATAAGTGCAAGGGCGTTTTCGATTAGCGCTAACTCATCCGCCCATCTATTGGCGCACTCGTCGGAAATCTCGGTCACGCTCCATCCGATACCCTGTGCCTGTGAGATTGTGAGCCCTAGCGCCTCGGCTGTCGCCTTAAATTTCTTGTTGTGATACCCGTCGCCTGTCACGCCTTGGATTCCTGCCTGTAGGTCTAGGCTGTGCGCTGTCTCGTGTAGCAAGGTGCCGAGTACGGCGCGGGCGCCTCTCTCAAAATAGTTCGCGCTCACCATTATCTCGTGGAATTGCTCCTCGCCCGCTTTCCAGATTTTTGCGTGAGTGAAATGCCCCATTGTTCGCCCTGTCTTGCGAGTGACTAGAATCGTCGCCCGAGGGGCTCCCGTCTTCTCTCGTATTGAGGCGTGAGCCTCTTCCAATGCTGTCACGATTCCCGAGAGGTTCTCGGTTCTTGTTGCTGTCTTCATTTCTTCTCCTGTCTTTCTTAGCCTGTCTCATCAGAGGCGGGGGGCTAATCCCTACCTGACCCCCTCGCGGGGGTTTCGATTATTTGGCGAGGTTGTGAGCCTGTTCCTCAATCATTCTGGCGAAATTGAGAACCTCAGCGAGATTTGAAAAGAATAAATCTACGCCGTTTCTATCGGAATCCTGAACCGATACAACCGCAAAATCTCTTGAGAGGATGTTCCCTTCTTCTTTCTTGAATGTTGTTACTGTTGCGGTGTTGCTGTCGGTGCTGAAGAGGTTCGCATTCATTTTGATTTCTCCTATCTTAAGCGTGACTCTCACGCTCATAAGAGAACCTTAAGGCTTAAGGCGCAAGGTTTCAACTTATACACACGCTCAAATTTTGTGAATCGGGTCACATTTTCCCTCGAACATCTGTTCTATAGATTCCCCTATTTTAGAAACATTTATGTTTCTTAATTCCCCCCTTTTCCGATTCATTCTCGGATTCAATACCGCCCGCCTAACCTGCGGGGGGGATAGTCTCGTCTTCAATATCCTCTTATTAATTGCCCCGAAAGTCGATTTATTAATTTATCGACAATTCCCTACCTATTTAAAGAACCCTTAACCTCTAGTAAAGGTTGAGAGTCTGCCTAGGACGCACCGCGCAAGGCGGTTTGACCCCAGGTTGATTAAATCGAGTCCTATATATGTAAATAGAGTCACCTAAAATATTTCTGTTATATCCCCCTAGTATCTATATAAATCGGACATATAGGAGCCCAAAGGGCGACTTTTTAAGAATCTTTGAGGAAAACTGTTCGGTTTTCCGATTTGAACAGGTTATCTTATATGTATAGATATTTATATATCTATACGGAGCGTCGCTCCGCCTCTTGCGGGCTACGCGACGTAATATAATATATAAATAAATATAATATATATATCAGGTGCCCATATTCTGACCGTTTATAGGTGGGTGTTTATTGTAAGTTTTAACGGGGGTATCTGATGGGGCGAAAAGCAGGCAAGGTCGACATACCAAAGCACGAGGCGCAGCAGAGGGTTCTTAACCAACTGAGCCAAGGTAGCACCATTAAGGCGGCTATGGAGTCGGTTAACCGCAATGAGGTGACCTTCCGCCAATGGACGATGAATGACCCTGACTTCAAGGATAGAGCCGACAAGGCTCGCCTAGAGGGCAAAGGGGTCAAGGCTGACCTAAAGAACCTAAAAGAGATTTCCTTTGAAGAATTCTCTGAACAGTTCTTAGATACGAAGATTTTTCCACATCAGAAGACCTGGATAGATTTACTTGAGGGACAAGAGCCCTCTTGGGTCCACCCGTCTATGATTTTCGAGCCAGGGGCTCATAACCGAGTTCTGATTAACGTACCCCCTGAGCACGCCAAGAGCACGGTACTGACCATCAACTACGTCACCTACCGAATTGCCACCAACCCCAATATCCGAATCATCTTGGTCTCCAAGACCCAGGGTATGGCACGTAAGTTCCTTTCAGCAATTAAGACCAGATTAAGCCATCCGTCCTGGATTAAACTCCAGATGGCTTTTGGTCCTAATGGCGGATACAAGGCGGACTCTCCTACGTGGTCCGCCGATATGATTTACCTAGGCACAGGTCGAGACTCTGGAGAAAAAGACCCTACGGTGCAAGCCCTAGGCTTTGGTTCTCAGATTTACGGTGCACGTGCTGACCTGATTATCCTAGATGATGTCGTGATGAACTCCAATGCCCACGAGTGGGAGAAGCAAATTGAATGGCTTCAGAAAGAAGTTATCACGCGTTTGGGTCGACACGGGAAACTGCTTATTGTAGGAACCCGTGTTGCACCCGTCGATTTATACAAACAAATACGGGACGGCTCTAACTGGACTGGTGGTAAATCGCCATTTACTTATATGGCTATGCCAGCGGTCCTTGAGTTTGATGAGAAGCCTGCCAACTGGAAAACGTTGTGGGCAAAGACAGACCGCCCTGAGGGCGAGAATGATGAACCAGATGCTGACGGACTTTATCCGAAATGGGATGGACCCGCGCTCTTTACTCGGCGTAGTGAAGTCGCTCCGAGCGTCTGGGCTATGGTCTACCAACAAGAAGATGTCGTCGAAGACGCTATATTCGCGCCAGCAGCAGTTGCAGGATGTGTCAACGGTATGCGAAAGCGCGGACCGCTTAAACCAGGTGCTGCAGGTCATCCACGACAAATCGAGGGCTATACCGTTATAGGACTTGACCCAGCGATGACAGGTAACACCGCTGCGGTAATTGCGACTTACAACAAAGTCGATTCGATGATTTATGTTTTAGATGCGGTCAATATGACCGACCCAACGCCTATGAAGATTCGTGCCTTGATTGAAGATTGGGTACAAAGATACAAACCACAGGAATTACGAATTGAAATCAACGCACACCAGAAAGCCTACGCGCTCGATGACGACTTGCGAAACTGGCTGTCGGCGTTCGGGTGTCAACTTAATTCTCACTTCACTGGCAAGAACAAGTGGGATACTAATTTTGGTGTGGCTTCTATGGCAAGTCTTTTCGGCTCTCTCAGAGATGGAAGATTCCAGGATAATAATTTAATAGAACTACCAAGCAATGAAGGTAGCGAAGGTCTTAAGGCGCTAGTACAGCAGTTGATTACCTGGAAGCCTGACACTCGCAATCCAACCGACTGCGTGATGGCTCTCTGGTTTGCCGTAATCCGCTTGCGCGAGATGATGCAACACGGAACTCAACAACAGCGTTGGGTACAGAATCGTTGGGCAACTAGAGCGCAAACACAGCGCAGATACTCAATTAACTTAGATGAGGCTATTGCAGAGCAATGGCAAGAAACATACGGATAGGAAACTATGGCACTTTCAATGGAGCAGATTGCTGCACGAGTTGAGTCGCTGCGCTATCGCGCTGCTGACCGCGAGGCTCGCAATCAGGACGTACTTGCTGTCCGTAAAGGTCATATTGCTTCCGTATATCCTGATTTTTTTCCAGATGGCGTAGATGCTAATGTCGTTGCGAATTTTGTTGATATTGTTGCAAGAGACCTGTCAGAGGTTATGGCACCACTACCAGCGGTTAACTGCTCTGCAGCGAATCAAGTTTCTGACCGTGCTCGTAAGTTCGCAGATACCCGCACTCGTATTGCTTCTAACTACCTTGCTCACTCGGACCTTGCGGTTCAGATGTACTCGGGGGCGGACTGGTACATAACCTATGGATTCCTCCCGTTCATAATTGAACTGGATGATGAAGCAAAACTGCCACGCATACGCCTAGAAAACCCAATAGGTGCTTACCCTGAGTTTGACCGCTATGGACGTTGTGTAGCATATGCTAAAAGATATATGATGACCCTTGGTGAAGTCATCGCCCAATTCCCTGAGTTTGAATCTCAGTTGCTGGGTAAGGATGGCTACGACCAAGATTTGACAGCACAGATTGAAATTATTCGTTACTACGATAAGGAACAATCTGTAGTTTACGTACCTTCTCGTGGCGACTTGCTATTGTCTAAAGCAAAAAATCCAATCAACAAGATGATGGTTATTATTGCTAAGAAACCATCAATTGATGGCGAGATGCGTGGTCAATTTGATGACATCATTGGTATACAGTTGCTCCGCAACCGTTTTGCACTTCTTGCAATGGAAGCGGCAGAGAAATCCGTACAGGCTCCTATCGTACTGCCTTCGGATGTTCAAGAACTTATGCTTGGCGGAGATGCGGTTATCCGTACAAACAATCCAGCCGGTGTACGTCGTGTCGAACTAAGTCTTCCAGCGGGCGCATTTACCGAGCAGACGCTGCTTAATCAAGAATTGCGTGTAGGTGCTCGTTATCCAGAAGGACGTACTGGAAACATTGATGCCTCTATTGTTACTGGTCAAGGCGTACAAGCGCTTATGGGCGCATTCGATACGCAAGTTAAGAGCGCTCAGGCTATCTTTGCTAGCGCCTTGCGTGATGTAATTCAAATATGTTTTGAGATAGATGAGAATTTTTTCCCACAAGAAAAGACAATTCGTGGTGTTGATTCAGGCTCTCCTTATGAAATTACATACAATCCTAAAAAGGACATTAAAGGTGATTATTCAGCAGATGTCCGTTACGGAATGCTTGCAGGTCTTAACCCAGCACAAGGTCTTATCTTTATGCTTCAAGCCCTTGGCGGTGGATTGATTTCTAAAGACCTTGCTATGCGTGAACTTCCATTTACAGTTAATGTAAGCCAAGAACTTGAAAAGATTGAGATTGAAAGTATGCGTACCGCTCTTCTTGGTTCGCTTACCGCTTACACTCAAGCAATTCCTGCAATGGCTACACAAGGCGGAAACGCCTCTGAAGTTGTACAAAAAATTGCTGCAGTTATCAAGGCTCGCCAAAAAGGACAGGCACTTGAGGATGCGATTGAAGAAGTCTTCGCTCCTGCAGAACAGGTTCCTCCTGCTGGGGCTGCTGAACAAATGGTTGAGCAACCGTCCCCTGCTCCCGCTGGCGCTCCAGTAGGAGGCGCTCTTGAAACACCCGCAGAGCAACAAGGTGGAGCACCTGACATATTAAGTCTTCTATCAAGCATATCTGGTTCAGGAGAGCCTTCGGCAAGCGTAAGAACTATTCGACGACGATAATCTAGGAGGGGACTGTGACAACGATTATCGGGATTGAATACCCAGACCGCGCTTTAATAGTAGCCGACAGCAGAGTGACTGATGACGGTGGGCGCATATATGCTCACAAAGTTATGAAGAAGTTTTCATCACGCGGTGCGTTATTAGTTGCAGGAGCAGGAGAAGTTGCTCCTTGTGACATAGCCCAGAATATTTGGGTGCCACCGCAGTTTACAGCGAAAGACAAGAAAGACGTTTATCGCTTTATGATTACAAAGGTTATGCCTTCGCTTCGCAAATGTTTAACTAACAATGGTTACAACTTTGATGAAGATAAGAAAGATGGAATGAGGTTCCAGTTTCTTATAGCAGTCGGTGGAGAAATATTTGATATCGACGAAGACCTTTCAGTTATGAAGAATGAAGACAATATCTACGCAATCGGTAGTGGTGGTTCATTTGCTCTGGGCGCTTTATACGCAGGAGCCGAGCCATATCAGGCTATGGAGATTGCTTGCAAGATTAGCGCTTACTCGGCACCTCCTTTTCACGAAGGAGTCCAATACAAGTGAGCAAGTTTACCGAAGCAATAGATGCAGCAATGAGACTTGCAGCAGAAGAATTAGAGAACTCAGAAAGTCAGATTTGTACTGGTTGGGTTCTAGTAAGTGAGTGGTCAGATTTTGAGGGCACTCGATATTTAATGACAGATGTAAGCGAGAATATGAATCCTTGGTTAGCCAAGGGAATGATATTAAGCGCTGAAGAATATTCATATACACCAGAGGAGAAGTGATGGTAAGCGGAGGAGAAAGACCAACTGCATCTCAAAATAATTTAATGAGCGTTTCTGCTACTGGTGGTAATGGTCAATCGGGAAAGTTTGTAGCCGAAAAGGCTGCTAAAGCAAGCCAACTTCGCCCTAGCGGTGGAGGGAAACCAGGCGCTACAGCAGCGTTAACTGATGCAATAAGACAAGGTGGCAACGTGGCGACTACAGCATCTGCGGCAAATCCAGCAAAAAATGTCTCAATGCCAAGTTTATTCAGTATGCTTGGTGACGTTCAGACCCTTGATTCCGAGCCAAGTGAATTTAGACCAATTGCCGATGGCGTTGACTTAGAAGGAAGTGCAGGGCGAGGAAGCGAAGAGTTGCCTGCAATGTTTCGTCAGCCTCAAGAGCAAGTTCAAAATACTGAAATGATTCGTCGTTATCTTCCAGATTTAATAAACGCTACTCGTATTCCTGGAGTTCCTGACTCCTATCGTCGATTTGTGAATTACTTAAAAGAGATTATTTAATGGCTTGGTTAGAGAATAGTTTTTTTGACCATCTCGATAAGTTTGCAAATTCTCTTGGATTTGAAAATTATGAGATTGCTATACCACTGGCTATGGTCCCTTGGGCTTCTCCAGAAGAGCGTGACTCTTTTATTATTACTATTACTGGTGAAGAAGTTAAGGGCGGGGAACCCTCAACATTTAATTTTGGAAAGGCGGATTAATGTCACTTTGGTCTGACTTTCTTGATAATCTAAAGGGAATAACTTCTGCTATAGGTGGGGCTGTAACTTCTCCATTGCTTAAAGCGGGAACACAAATTGGCGCAGGTACAGTATCTAAAGGATATGACCCAACCACTCAGGCTATTGCTGGCGTTGCTGCTGCTAAAGGAGCAAAGAAATCTTTAGAAAAGGCTGGTGTTCAATTTCAGGATGCTGGTCCACTCAAGCCTATTGACCCAGTATTACAAGTAGCAAGCGCTGCAGAAAAGCACGTCTTTTCTCCTTACATAAAACGTCCACTATCAACAGGACTTCTTCTTACTGACCCAAACAGCCGTCTATACAAATCTAAAAAACTTGGAAAAGGCTTTCAGTTATCAGATATTCCTAAAGCATATGAGCGTTCTGCTGACGTTTCGCTAGGCGTAGCCTTCACAAAGTCTTGGGTTGCAGGTATGAGCCCAATCGGGCAGTTTGAGAAGTCGGCTCTTAGTGGTTTCGGTGGTATAGACCTTGAGAATGTAGACCTTTGGAACGACAAAGATGTGCAGAAAAACTTTGTAGATAATCCAGTTGGTCGTTTTATTTCTGGTACTAATGATTTTATTATTGGTGAGACTGCAATTAACTTTGCTTTTCTTGGCGCTGGCGCAATTACTAAGGCTGCAGCAAAAGCAGCGGGACTTTCTACTCGTTTTCGTGTAGGTGATTTTGATGCAGTTAAAGAATTTAATAACAGAATAGACGAATTCCTTAAATACCGTCGTAGTGGTGGACAAGAAGGTACTTACTATAACGTCGGTGAAGATATTCAAAAGATGGCTGATTCTGATAACTTTATTGAAATAAATACAAAAGCCAAAAAATATACATATAATCGTGAGGCTATTGATTTAATAGTAGAAACTAAAAACCCTGAATTAGTCCGTGACTATTTACTTATGGATAAGGGCGATTTTGGCGCATACCAACGCCTTGTAAATAGTGGAAATGCCGATGATGTTTGGGCTATATCTAAGGCTAGAAACGAAATCATTAATGATTATATGACTAATGGGGCAGTTCGCACTTATACTCCCGAACAACGCGCTCGCTGGATGCAGGCTCACGATGATGCAATCAAAAAAGACCCATATCTTGAAAGAGTATTCAACGCATTTTTTGATAGAACTACTGATGATTTAGGAAATATAAGTCAAGTAAATCCTAAGTTTCTTTCTACCAACTATAAGCCAGCAGAACCTATAATTGGTCGTGAGTTTTTGGGTGCGATTCGTTCAAAGAAAGACGCAGCCAAGGCTGCCGCTATTCAGCGCGATTTTTCCAACTATGGCGGTATTGCCAAAACAGTTTTAGCCTCTAAGGCTGGTGGTCCTATAACAGTCCTTATGCGTACTGTTGGAACCCAGATGCCGAATGGTTTTGTTAGCCATTCCACCTTACGCCCACGTCAGGCTATAGACGAATTAATATCTGTATTTGATGACATTCCTCTATTCTCAAAAGGCGATACTGTCATAACTACAAAGTCTATGGAAAAGATGACAGTTTCTGAGTATCGTAATAATATACTTAGAGAGTTTGTTGGTCTTAAGAATGATGGACAACGTGAATTATTTGTTAAAAATCTTAATAAAGAATTAACTTATACGATTGCTCATACTCGCAATTTCTTTGATACTGAAATAATTGATGATTTTATTAAATCATTAGAGAATGATATATATTCAGTACACAAAGACTTGGCTTCTACTGGTTATGCTATGAGCCCAAACGGTGTTCGCATTGCGACTGATGCTAAAACAATGCAGATGCTTTCAAACTCTACCGCTATGCTTCCTTTTGGAAGGTTGGATTCTATGCTAGCCCGCGCTGCAAGAAAAGAAAAATCTTTGTTTTTAGGTAGGGGGCAACAAACTCTTGGCTTAGCCGGACAAGGCATTCGTAATATATTTGAATTAGGTAATAAGGCATTTTCTGTTGCTCAGTTATATCGTTTTTCCTATATTCCTAAGAACTCAATATTTGAACCAATGCTTTCTGGATTTCTTGCTGAAGGAACAGAATTTGCCGTAAAAGCAAGCACAACTTTGGCTGGTCGTTCAGTCGCAACATTTACCAATTCTCTAGGTAAGTCTTTTGCTAAAGTTAAAACTACTCTTCCTGGCAATGCAATTCGTGAAGTCAATAAGGAAATTAGTGCTCTTAACAAACAACTCTCTCAAGCAGTTGCCTATCGTGACCAACGTTATTCCGAGTACCATAAATATTTTGTCAATAAAGATGGCGTATCTCAAAAAACAAAAGGAAGATACGCAGATGAAATTCGTCAAGAATTAAAAGAAGCCGAAGATATTATAGACCAGTTAGAGTCTCAACTGAATGTTTATACTGTTGAAACCTATAGCAAAAATATCAAAGGTCTTTTAGAAATACCATCAATATATACTCTTCGTCGCCGTATTGATACCTTGAAGAAAACAGATAGTGTGCGTTATGGTAGCGAAATCCGTGCTGCTGAAATTGCCTTAGGTAAAGCAGTAGGCGAAATGAATACCCTGGCTCCTGACTTGCTTCGTATCGATAAAGAAATTGCAAACTCTTATGCGACTATTGGAAAGATTCTTGATGACATAAAGCCTGGTCTTAAGAAAGAAGCAGAATTGCTTTCCATATCTGAGGGCAAGTATATAAAAGAACCTTCGGTGCCAAAGATGAAAACCTTTAGAACCGCAGACGGTAAACTTATTGAGTTCCCCGCATTCGGGGACCGTAACTATTTTGGCGAAGGTTATCTATCTGAGATTGCTAACACTAGCGATAGAACTATTGAAATTCTTGGAAATAAGTTATCCGTAGGACGGCTTCGTGGTGCAATTCGCAACAACTCAGACAAAATAACTAAGCCAACGGAACCAACCTATTTTGCGGAACTAGAATTTATTGTTAATAATCGTATGCGTGGCGATGAAATTGTAGATAAGATTCTTGCTGGCGCAGACAGAGCAACTCTTATTGCTTGGAGCAAAACTTCCGCTGGGCGCAAGTATGTAATCGCTCGTGGCTTTGAGCCAGATGATGCTATAGATATGATTGATGATTCTATTCGCTATGTAAACTCTATGCTGCCTACTGATGCAGTAAAGGCTTTGGCTCTTAAAGCGCCAGTTAAACAATTAGATTTACAAAAAGAATTAGCAGATAAATTAGACCAACTATTGCCAATTCAACCACTAGAGATTCCTTATGAGAAACCAAATATTATAGCAGGAGTTGGACAAAAGATTGATGCTGCTTTAGCCCGTCCTTGGAGATGGTTACTTAAGCCTGAAAACATAATGCGTAGTGTTTATGGTGATGTTAAGCACGCCCGAATTGTAATCGAGAAGGCTCGTGCTCTAGAGGCATCAGGTCAGCAAGTAACATTTGAAACCTTAATGTCTTTACGTCAGTCATCTGCTATTGAGTTAGTAGATGGTTTACGTAAAACATTTTATACAATTCCACGTCAGCATAGAGCGCTTTATATGTCGCGTCTTGTGACAGTATTCCCTAACGCTACTATGAGTGGTTTCTACCGCTATACAGGTTTTGCATTACGTCAACCTCGTCGTACTGCTGGATTCTTAAATGCTTACTATAGCCTCTATAATAGTTATAGTGTTGACAAGTATGGCAATCCAGTAGAAGACCCACTAGAGGCAGAGTACTTATTGGTACCAGGTACAAAAGAACTTGGCTTTAATGAGGGTAGAGGAATTATCCTTTCAACTAGGGCTACTAACTTTTTGGCTAACCTACCAGGCGCTAACTGGCTTGTTCCAATTCCAATGGCAGTTGTTTATGCAAATAAACCTGATGCTTCGGATACGGTCCGTAAGGTAGTTGACAAGTATCTAGGGAAAATACCTGGATTTTCATATGATGATTTGTTCCCATTTGGCATTCAACCGCCTATTAATCAGATTACATCGGCTATGACTCCAAGTTGGGCTAGAGACTTGTATACGGCATTTAAGGCTGATGATGACAATTTAGCCTGGAGAAACTCTTTAGAGAATGAAGCACAGCGTCTAAATATTCTTGCGGATATGGGATTACGAGAATACCCTACACGCAAAGAAATTATTGATGGTGCTAAGTCATTATATTATCGTAAAGCATTTAATAAGTTTTTTTCTATCTTTGGTTCGCCTCAGGTACTAGGTCAGTTTGGTGTAGGTTTATATGAAGACTACTACCAGATGTTGATTGAAATAAATAGGGCTAAGGCTGAGGCTATTGAAGACCCGCAAGAAAGAACAAAGGCTCTCAATAAAGTAATTGAAAAGTCAGAGAAACAATTCCAGGCTCAAATGAGAGTGTCTGATACTGTAGACTTTAAGATGGACCGCTTGTTTGTTTCGGTCCGCGAGAAGGCTGCTTACTTCCAACCAAGTACGGCTGCCTACAATAGAATCTACAAAGAATTTTCTGGTCTTGCTTCCTACCTTGAGAACAACATTGCCCCCGATACGGTAGCATTGCTAACTGCCGACCTTCCATATGAGTATAATCCTCAGGTTGCAAAGTTCTTGAATGACCCAAACCGCCGACTTCCAGGCGGAGATTTACTAAATAAGGAAATTAAAGACAGAACAGATATAGAAAATGGTATAGAGATATCTAGATTCTGGAATGCTTATACGGCAAAAGTTAAAGAAATTAATGAGGCTGCTCGCCAAGCAGGCTACACATCTTATCGAAGCATTGAAGAGGCTGTAGCAGATAAAGATAAGTTTGTAGAAGACCTTGCTAGCCAGAGTCCACTTTGGTATAATGAATATAAAAAGAATGCAAGTTCTGGAAATAAGGCTTATACTTGGGCAAAGGCTATCAGGACAATTATAGAACCAAAGAAAGATGGCAGTCCTAATCGCTTTATGAAGAAATATGGTAACTCATATTTCTGGAGTCAGGCAAAGGATTTCTCAGAGGTTCGTGATTTCTATGTAAAGATGTATGAAGATGCGCCGACTGGGTATAAAACTCAAGTTCAAGAAATCTGGCGAGGGCGCTTAGATGAAACCCTTGACTTATGGGACCCAGCATTACAAAAAATAATTACACGATATTTCTTAAACGATACCCTGGAGGCTACGGATAAATGACCCGCTATCGCAAAACTAAAAAGAGTGATTCTGCGAAGTCTCCATTGACTGTTTCTGAAGAATCAAGTGTAAGTTATGCACCGAAACAAGAGAAAACTATCAACTATATCTGGATGCCAGATAAAAATGGAAACCTTGTAAAGAAAGATGCTGCTTTTGTAAAGAGGTCTTTTGCTAGTTTGCCTAAGGCAGCCCAGGCAGTTTTGGCTGATTATGTCATAAGCGTCCAGAACCGTCAGCCTACCGATGCTGCTCGAAAGACTGCCTTTAACACTATCATTGATGCCGCAATCGATGCCTTCAACGAAGGTAAGAAGCAAAGCCCCTGGGATATTCTTGATATACAAATCAACAATGCACCTAAAATATCTGGTCCTACTGTTACATATGAAGTCTATGACAAGATTACTACTGACGCCATCCTTCGTAAGGCTGCAAGGGCAATAGGTTTTTCAGAGGGCGGGTTTGGTCAATTTGGAGAACAAGACCTTGTTGACTTCTTTGAAAAGGTTCAGACAGCATCTCGTGAAGGAGCAAAGAAAACACAGGAAATCATCCGTCCTGATGGCACAAAAGAGATAGTCACCATTCCCGCTGCCTTTGATGCTGATGCTTTTGCTCAAAACTATATCTGGTCAAAGGTCAATATTGCTGACCCAAAGACTCTACCAACTAGTGTCTTAAGTCAAGTAGATGTTTTAAGGAAAATTCTTAGGGCTAATGGTCTTAGTTACTTAAGTAATAAAGAAATTTCAAATTATGCTCTTCAATTAACAAAAAAAGAAATTCAGGTAACTGACCTACAAAGACAGTTTAATGAGAAGGCTGCAGAGATTTACCCTCTTTTTGGTGACAGACTTAAGGCTAATCCTAGTTTAACTGTTATGGATTTAGCAGAGCCATATATAAATCTTATGGCAAAGTGGTGGGAAATTGATGCCTCTACTATTGATTTAGATAATCCTGATTTGGATAAGTTCTTAAGACCAGATGGAACAGCAGGTAAGGTCCCAATGGGAAGTATCTCAGATTGGATTAATTATCTAAAGACACACCCCAACGCAGAAAAAACAAGTTGGGCAAATGAAGCCGCTGGTTCATTAGCAACTGCTTTTGCTCGTATGTCAGGATTTGGAGTATAAATGGCACTTACACCCGAACAACGCGCTGCAAGGCTTGAGGAACTTCGTAAGGCTCGTGAAGAGAAGGCAGCCCAGATGGCAGCCGAGCGCCTTACTACCCGTGCTGCTGCTATTGAAAAAACCGCAGCCGAGTACTATGGCGTAACTCCGGTTAAGGTAGGTGCAACTACTGAAGAGCGAGTAGAAGCCTTAAAAGATATTAGGGCTGCGGAAAATTTAGCAACATACTCTACTGCTTCTGAATTCACGCCTATTCCTTATGCCAAGTTAGACCCAAAAATAAAAGGTGTGATGGCTGCCAATGCTGCTTCTTTAGGAATTACACCAGAAGAATATTATTCTTCTCGTGGTGGCGTTAACGCATCTGGATATTATGGTGATTCTTATACGCCTGGACTGACCTTAACTGAACGCGAATATCAGATAGCAAGATTAGAAGGCGGAATAGGCACAACTGGCGCAGGCGCGGCTATTAATGCTGCTAGCCAAAAGAAAACTTACGACTATTACATATCTCAAGGTGATAATCCAGCACAGGCTTCAATTCGCTCTGGATATGCTGGAACATCCGTGCAGGTTAAAACAGGAGCAGGACCACTCGGCGGTAATCTTTATTTTTCTGATGGCAAGTATTATGATGACGCAGGTAACGAAATTGATACAAACACAGGTCAATCTGCTTGGAATTCGTCCACAAGTGCAGTAAGCACTATAAATGCTGGAACAACTCAATTATCAACAATCTCAACAATACCAACCGCAGCATTTGTAGGAAATACAGATTTTTCTACAACCTCAAGTACTTCTGGTCCGACTCTTGCTAGAGATACATTTAAGAATACATTGGCGCTTTTCTATGGAGCAGCAGAAGTATCTAAGCCTTGGGTAAATGCTCTATATGATGTAGTAAATAAATACTATCGAACTGGTTCTTCTGCGGATGAATCATTTAATTTAGCCCTACAAGATGCTAGAAATAACCCATTGCTAAAACCATATACTGACCGTTTCAAAGGTAT
>Ga0070753_1000473_pt1 | contig 24496 bp, 13 predicted proteins | sample VirMetDEL_Aug_31_FD_77441 | JGI IMG/M metagenome (GOLD analysis project Ga0070753, IMG submission 77441) | Aqueous microbial communities from the Delaware River and Bay under freshwater to marine salinity gradient to study organic matter... | ecosystem: Environmental > Aquatic > Marine > Coastal... | reverse complement strand
CCTGATAAAACAAAAATTAAATTATCTAAAACAGAATTAGAGTTGGGTGGTATACCCAATTCATCTGAAGACATTAGACAAGCACATGCTGCAGCAATTGAAACATATATAGAATCCCACGTGGGCAATCTAGGTGAGTCTCACGGTAATATGTATTTTCAAAGAACCTTAGAAGACTGGGCTAGATTTGATATTTCAAAAAGAACAGCGCATGATGCTTCTATTAGCAGCGGACTTGCTATAATGGCTTGTCAAAAACATTTATACCGACCCGTCGGTGAAAGAAAAACAAAAAAACTTGATTTTGGATTTTCTAAATATACAAATTCAGGATTAAGAAGTCAGATAATAAAATAAATATGGCAAAAAATAAAGGACAAATAACACAGTTTCCGAGTCAAGCCGTCTCAGATGCAGTTAAAAAATCTAAGGATTATGGTTTATCTGTAGCTAGAGCAATTGAGCAAGACTGGTTTAACAAGGATAACGGGTCCGGAAGGTATTACCAAACACGTGATGAATATCATAGGTTGAGATTATATGCCAGGGGAGAGCAATCAATAAGAAAGTACAAAGATGAATTTGCTATCAATGGTGATCTTTCTTATTTAAATCTTGATTGGAAACCAGTTCCTATTGTTCCTAAGTTTGTAGATATTGTTGTTAACGGTATGCAAGATAGGCTTTTTAGTATTAAAGCTTTTGCTCAAGATCCTATATCCACAGGTAAAAGAACAAAGTTTGTTAACAATATTCAAAGAGATTTAGCCGCAAAAAAAATATTAGCGGATATAGAAGCTGAATTAGGTGTTAACGCTCGTAATGTACCTGAAGAAGAACTTCCTGCAAATACGGAAGAGCTAGAGCTTTTTATGCAATTAAATTACAAGCAAGGTATTGAAATTGCTCAAGAGCAGGCTATAAACAACGTTTTTCTTTCAAATAAATATGACGAAATTAAAAGCAGAATTGATTATGATTTAGCTGTTATAGGTATTGGATGTGCTAAGCATTCTTTTAATAATACAGATGGTATTAAGCTTGATTATGTAGATCCTGCTAATTTAGTATGGTCATATACAGAAGATCCTAATTTTGCTGATTGTTACTATTTTGGTGAAGTAAAAAAAATAAAATTAAACGAATTAAAAAAGCAATTCCCATCTTTAACAGATGAAAAAATTGCAGAGTATACAAAAAAGGGTTCAAATTGGACAGACTATAATAATATAGGTAATACTAATGATAATGTTATAGATGACAATAACGTAGTTACAGTATTATATTTTAACTGGAAAACTTGGGAAAATAATGTATACAAAATAAAAGAAACATCTACAGGTGCTGAAAAAGCTATCCCTAAAGATGATTCTTTTGATCCACCCAAAGATAAAAGAACTAGATTTAAAAAGGTTGCGCAAGCAAGAGAAGTAATATACGAAGGAGCTTTTATTTTAGGTACTACAGAATTATTAAAGTGGGAAAAGGCGACTAACATGATTCGACCATTATCTAATACAAATAAGGTAATGATGAATTATATTGCAAGTGCGCCAAGACTTTATAAAGGAAACATTAATTCCTTGGTATCTAAAATGGCACCTTATGCGGATTTAATACAGCTAACGCATTTAAAATTACAGCAAGCAATACAAAGAATGACTCCATCTGGTGTTTATTTAGATGCTGATGGTTTAGCTGAAATTGATTTAGGAAACGGTACAAGTTACAATCCACAAGAGGCATTGAACATGTACTTCCAAACCGGTTCTATAATAGGGCGATCTCAAACTGTAGATGGTGAAATGAATCCTGGCAAAGTACCTATTCAAGAATTACCTGGTGGTGGTGGAGGTCAAATACAGGTTTTAATAGGAGCATATAATCAGTACATACAAATGATGCGTGATGTTACTGGTTTAAATGAAGCTAGAGATGGATCTGATCCAGATCCAAAAGCTTTAGTGGGTGTTCAAAAGCTAGCAGCTGCAAATAGTAATACAGCTACAAGACACATACTAACAAGTAGCATGTTTATTACAACTTCTTTAGCAGAAGCAATTTCTTTAAGATTTAAAGATGTATTAGAATTTCACCCGTCAAAAGAAGCTTTTATAACTGCACTAGGTAGATTTACGGTTGGTTCTTTAGAAGAGCTAAAAGACTTGCATATGCATGATTTTGGTATATTCTTAGAATTAGAACCTGATCAAGAAGAAAAACAAATGCTAGAGGCTAATATACAAACAGCACTAGCACAAAAAAGTATATTTTTAGAAGACGCTATTGATATAAGAGAAATTAATAATACAAAATTAGCTAATCAGCTTTTAAAATTTAGAAGAATTAAAAAGCAACAGGTTGACCAAGCTCAAGCTCAAGCAGCTAGTGCGGCACAAGCAGAAGCTCAAGGTCAAGCACAAATTGTTGTTGAACAAGCAAAAGCGCAAGCAGAACAAATTAAAACAGAATCTAAAATTCAAGTTTCTACAGCTGAAAATGAGCTTTCTATTAAAAAGATGGAAGTTGAGGCAAGAACAAAAAGAGAACTTATGCAATATGAGTTTGATTTAAATGTTAGATTAAAACAATTAGAGTTACAAGCGCAAAAAGAGCTTGTTGAAAAGCAAAGTGAAACTCAAAAAGAAATAGCTAACACAAAAGTTAGTGCGTCCAAAATAACTGGACCGCCTGATACGGGCAAACCACAAAAGTCCTTTGAGTCTAAAGGCAATGATGTTTTAGGGGGTTTCGATTTATCAAGATTTGAACCTAGATAAAACTATTTAAATTATTTTATTATATACAATTATGGAAGAACAAGTTAAAGTTAACGTTGTAGAAGACAATACACCTCCTGCAACACCACAAGAAAAAGAAGCTGCTGTTTTAGAACAGGCTATTGAAGAAGGTTCTGTTGATGAATCGTATGGTCTTCAAGACGACGGCGTTTACAAAGTAAATTTAGATAAACCACCAACACCTAAAGAAGATGCCATTCAAGAGCAAGAAACAGAGAGCGTATCTGTGGGCGATGGAGCCGAAGATAGCCCGGAAGTGGACGAACAAGTACGGGAGCAAGATACAAAAGAAGAAAACGAAGAAGAAGAAGTAATTGATGATTCACCATTGCAATTAGTAAATGATGAACCACAAGAAGAAGAAAAACAAGAAGTACAGAAAGAAATCCAGCAAGAAACAAAACAGGAAATAAAACAAGAAGAAACAAAAGTTGTTTTACCTGAAAATGTTGAAAAGCTGGTGCAATTCATGGAAGAAACTGGCGGAACGGTAGAAGATTATGTTAATCTTAATCGTGACATTTCTAAAATGGATAGCACAACTTTATTAAGAGAATATTATAAAAATACAAAACCTCATTTAGATGTAGATGATGTTGATTTTTTATTCAACAAAAACTTTGCATATGATGAAGAGACGGACGATCCGTCAGAAATTAAAGCTAAGCAATTAGCTTTTAAAGAAGAATTATATAATGCCCAAAATTATTTTAACAATAGTAGGGAAAAATACTATGCCGATCTTAAGTTAAGAAAGCAAGAAAGTGTTGCTCCTGAATATGCTGAAGCTATGGAGTATTATAATAATTCTAAGCAACAATCAGAAGAGTATAATAATCTTCAAAAAGAGTTTATTGAAAAAACAAATAAAGTTTTTAATGATAATTTCAAAGGTTTTGATTTTAAGGTCGGAGAAAACAAATACAGGTTTAAAGTAGATAACACTGAAAAAGTTAAACAATATCAATCAGATATTTCTAATTTTATTAATGAATTTTTAGGTGACGACGGTTCTGTAGCGGACGCTGCAGGATACCATAGAGCGTTGTTTGCTGCTAAAAATGCAGATAAGATTGCAAATCACTTTTATGAGCAAGGCCGTGCCGACGCCGTGAAAGAAGCTGCCAAGCAAGCAAAAAACATTAATATGGACCCTCGCTCCGATAATTCAACTATAAAAACCGAATACGGAGATAAAATTAGAGTTGTATCTGGAAATTCATCTGATAAGTTGCGCATTAAATGGAATAAATAACACAACTTAAAATCAAACAAAATGGCTTTTACTGGTGGCATTCCTGCCGCATTACAACCAACTCAGTCTAAAACACTTTATGCTGGGAATTACATTGACTTCACCTCAGCGGCGCATGATCAATGGACACAACAATTTTTACCCGATGTATACGAAAAAGAAGTAGAACGCTACGGAAATCGTTCAATCGGATCATTTTTAAGAATGGTATCTGCAGAGATGCCTTCAACTTCAGATCAAATTATCTGGACTGAGCAAGGACGTTTACATACTCGTTATGCAAATGTACTTCCTCAAGGAACCGCAGCTACATTACCAGCTCCTGGTGCTGCTGCAGTTATTGCAGCTAACGCTAACGCAGGTGGAGTATTAAACTTCACTATTCCTGCTCAACCAACAAGTGTTGGTTTAACATCTAATACTACATCAAACTGTAACTTTAAAGTTGGTCAAACGGCTATGGTACAAGTTCAGTCATCTGCAACTTCTGCTGTTGGTGGAACTGCTGATGTTATTAAAGGTGTGGTAACAGCAGTTTCAGGCGCTAGCTTCCAAATTAAAGCTTACAAAGCTCATGCTGGTGTAACTGCTGCTGAGCGAGTAACTGCAATGGTATATGGATCTGAATTTGCTAAAGGTACTGGAAACTTTACTGAAAAGCTAGATCCTAGCTATGCTACATTTACTAATGCTCCAATCATTATGAAAGAGCACTATTCAATCAATGGATCTGACACAGCTCAGATTGGATGGATTGAAGTAACTTCAGAAAACGGAGCAGATGGATACCTATGGTACTTAAAATCAGAGCACGAAAATAGACTACGTTGGGAAGACTACGTAGAAATGGCTATGGTTGAAGGTGTTGAAAAAGCTGCTGGAGGAGCTAATATCGCTCTTGGAACTTATGGAGGTAGCCTTGCTGCGCAAAATGCACGTGGTACTCAAGGTTTCTTTGATGCAATTGAAGAAAGAGGTAATGTATATTCAGGATTTGGAGCGCAAGCTACAGGTGGTGGAGCACTTACTGATTTTGATGCTGTTCTTAAGCAATTAGACAAGCAAGGAGCTATTGAAGAAAACATGCTTTTCTTAAATCGTGATTTATCATTAGAAATTGATGATATTCTTGCTCAACAAAATGGTGGCTACGCTAGTGGTGGTACTTCTTATGGAGTATTTAACAACAGCGAAGATATGGCGCTTACTTTAGGGTTTACTGGATACCGCAGAGGATCTTATGACTTTTACAAAACTGACTGGAAATACTTAAATGACTGGTCAACTCGTGGAGGTTTTGGAGATGTTGAAGGTGTTTTAGTGCCTGCTGGTACGTCTACTGTTTATGACCAACAACTTGGTACAAACATTAAGCGTCCATTCTTACACGTAAGATATAGAGCTTCAGAAACTGACAACAGAAAAATGAAATCTTGGATTACAGGATCTGTTGGAGGACCTACTAGCTCAGATATTGACGAAATGAGAATGCACTATCTGACTGAAAGATGTCTTATTACTCAAGCTGCAAATAACTTCGTATTATTTAAAGCTTAATAAGTTTTTTAACTATAGGATACGGGCTCTTCGGAGCCCAGTATTCTTATTTTATATTATTTAATTATGACAACAAAAACAACAAAAGCTCCTGACGTTGAAAAAGGATGGGAGATAAAAAATAGAACATATGTACTAACAGGTAATAGATCACCTATTTCTTGGACAATACAAACAAAACACACAGCTAGAAAACCTTTGCTTTATTTTGATGAAGCAAACGGAATAAACAGAGAAATACGTTACGCTACAAATCAAAGATCTTTATTCGTAGATGAACAAGATGGAGCCGTAACATTATCTCATGTAATGTTTTTAGATGGTGTATTATATGTTCCAAAAGAAGAACAAAATTTACAAAAATTACTTTCTTTATATCACCCAGAAAGAAATAAATTATGGGAAGAAGTTGACGAAGTGCAAGAAGCTGAAGATGAAATTGATGTTTTAGAATTAGAACTTGAAGCTTTAAACTTAGTTAACGAAATTGATATTGAACATTTAGAAGCTATTATGAGAACTGAGTTAGGTTCAACAGTTGCTAGCCTTTCTTCTAAAGAATTAAAAAGGGACGCGTATAGATTTGCTAAATCGCAACCTGTTTTATTTTTAGAACTTGTTCAAGACGAAGATATAAAATTAAGAAATCTAGCTAACAGAGCTGTTGAAGTTGGAATTTTACAACTTACTGATGACAATACTGTTTTTAAATTTGCTAATGGCAAAAAAGTTTTAACAGTACCATTTGAACAGCACCCATACGCGGCGTTAGCTCAATATTTTAAAACTGATGAAGGTGTAGATTTAATGAAATCTATAACAAAAAAGCTTTCATAAACACTTGGCGTAGAGTAAGAAATTAACTCTATGCCGTCTAAACCAACACAATAAATATAAATGGTAAATATAGATAACGTCTACAATACTGTATTAGTAATAACTAATAAAGACAACCGTGGATATATAACGCCAGAAGAGTTTAATAGGCTAGCAAACCAAGCTCAAAATGAAATATTTGAAAGCTATTTTAGAAAGCAATCTTCATATGAGCTTAATGCAAATATTACTAGTGATTTTGCAGATCCTGTTTTAAACACTTCTGAGAAAATAAATGAATTTTACGGTGATGCTAATTTAGTATTAAGCAATGGTGTTTTTAACTATCCTAGTGACTTTTATAGATTAGGCGTTGTATCTGTTAATAATAAAGTGGCAGATTTTGCACATCATTCAGATATAAAATATATTAACCAATCACCTTTAACCTACCCTGTTGATAGCCAACCTGTATATACATTAGCTAAAGATGGGGTTAAGGTTTATCCTAGCACAATAACTACAGGTGTTAGCATAGATTATTTAAAAAAGCCTAACAGACCTAAATGGGGCTATATTATGCCTACAGCTGCGCAGATAGCGGCAGGTATACCTAACAAGCCTATTTATGATCCAACCGTATTTGATCCCGCTACGGATAGTTATAGTTCATCTGCAAAGTCTTATAATTTTGAGCTACATGCTTCAGAAGAATATGATTTAGTTGTTAAAATTTTAACATATGCAGGGGTAGTTATAAAACAAGCTGATATAGCAGGATTTGGACAAGGTAAAGAACAACAAATAGCAGCAACTGAACAATAATGGCAATATCAAGAAAACCTTTAGATGTAAATAATTATTCTGCTTTAGATGGCGGAACAGGATTAGCTATACCGGGATACTATAGTAGAACAAACTTAAATGATATAATTAATAACTTTATGATTGCTTATGTGGGTGATGGTAAAGTTTTAACAAAGGTTCCTAGATATGAAGTTGCTTTTTGGGCGCAAAGATCTGTTCAAGAATTTAGCTATGATGTTTTACATTCTGAAAAATCTATAGAAATAGAATTAAGCCCAACTAAAAGCATTTCTTTACCATCTGACTATGTTAATTATGTTAGGATTGAATACACTGATGCTAACGGTGTAATGAAGCCAATACTGCCAAGCAGAACAACTACAGCAAACAAATCAGTTGCACAAGATCAAGATTACAAATATATATACGATCAAGAAGGTAATATAGTTTTTAAAGAAATATCTGAAACTATTGAAAAATATCAATCAGCTGAAAGATTAATGGACGTTCAACAAACTCAAGATTATTATAACGGCTATTTTGACACTGATGATTATTTGTATTACGGAAGAAGATACGGATCAACTCCTGAATACCAAAATATAAATGGCACTTTTGTTTTAGATACAGAAGCTGGAAAAGTTTATTTTGATGCTGCTTTTAAAGAAGGCACTTTTATAACTTTTACATATATATCTGACGGTTTAGGTGATAATGGTAATTTTGATAATGTATACGTTCCTAAATTAGCGGAAGACGCTGTATACGCTTCAATGCTTTATAATTTAGCTAAGCTTAGAGGCTCTGCTGCGGGTGCTGCTGGGCTTTACAAAAAAGAAGCTTCTTCTAAAATGCGAAATGCAAAAATAAGATTATCTAATATGAAGTCTACTGAAATGGCTCAAATATTACGTAATAAAGCAAAGTGGATTAAACACTAATAAAATTGTATGCCAGAAATTAAAAGAACGTTCAACGTTGGTAAAATGAACCGCGATTTGGACGACAGACTAGTGCCTCCTGGAGAATACCGGGAAGGTTTTAATATTACTGTTGGGCAATCTGAAAGTTCGGATGTTGGTTCTATTGAAAACTTATTGGGTAATGAAGCTGTTTCTCAAAGCAATTTAGCTAATGGTAAATGTATTGGATACATAAGCGATACAGGTACAGAAAAAATATATTTTTTTGTAACAAGTAATTCTTCTTACAATGAAACGAACACTGGGCAGCATGGTTTATTTGAATATGACCAAAAAACAAAGCAAACTACCGCGTTAGTTGTTTCAGCCCAACTTAATCTACATCAAAGCTATCCAATAACAGGAATAAACATTGTAGATGATTTATTATTTTGGACGGATAATAGAAATTATCCTAGAAAAATAAATGTAGTAACCGCTAGAAACAACACATCTTATTATACAGCAGCTAATGATATTGATAATTTAATATCAGTTGCAAAGTTTGCCCCTTATGAGTCGCCAACTTTAGTATCTGCAACAAGAGAATCTAATATATCTTCTACGTTTATGGAAGACAAGCTAATTAGATTTTCTTATAGATGGCAATTTGATGATAATGAGTATAGCACATTAGCTCCATTTAGTCCTATAGTTTTTTCAAGACTAAATGAAACAGACACCATAAGTACTTCGTTATCTAATTTTGGTGAAATTGAAACGTTTGTTAACGCAATTAATCAAGTTCAACTTCAAATACCAACACCTACGGGTTACGGAATAAAAAACGTTGAGCTAATATACAAAGAGTCTGGTTCAGGAACACTATATGTTGTTGATGATCAAGATGTTACAACTGAGCCTTTTGTAAACTTTACATATTCGTCTACTGACCCGTTTAGAACATTACCAGGCGATCAACTTACAAGAGTTTATGATGCGGTACCAATTAAAGCAAAAGCACAAGAGGTTGCTGGCGGAAGATTAGTATATGGTAATTTTTTACAAAACTACGATATTCCAGATATTTCTTTTACAATTACAAGAACAGGTGAAACTTCTGCTAGAAATAATATATTAGAAAACCAATCAGTTAAGTCAAGAAGAACATATCAGGTAGGTATTGTTTTAGCAGACAAATTTGGAAGACAATCACCTGTTATATTATCAAGCTCTGGTACAGATACTGTTTTTATAGATCCAGGAAATGGAGATGCAGCATCTACAACTGCGTTCAATGCTCTGCGTATTACTTTTACGGATACTACACAAATACCCTCTTGGGCATATTCATATAGAGTTGTTGTAAAGCAAAGAGAGCAAGAATATTATAACTGGATTTCTACAATCGATGCCGCCAATACTGTTAATCGTTTTGGTGATAGTATAAATAAAATACCTAGAGATCAAACGGCAACTATTCCGCCAAGTACATCTCCAACAATATCACCTTGTGATGTTTCTGTATATCCTAAATTTTTATCTGGAGGCAATGTGTACACAAAACCGTACGCTAATTTAACTAAAGTGCAGTCTATTGCAAATCCATCAGGGGATGCATTAGTAACAACAATAAATAATTCTGGTGCTTCAGTAACTAGTGGTCTTTGTGTTTTTGAAACTGAGCCAACGTCTTCAGAGTTGGATATATTTTACGAAACGTCAACAGGCGGATTAGTATCAGAAATACCCGCTACTACAACAGATATTTCGTTTTTTAATTGTATACTGTTAACTTTTACAGCAGGTAATCACATTGAAATAAATAGAATACGAGCTGGTTTTAATGAACCGTTTTTTGATATAGGTGTTCGAGCTTTTGTTGTACAAGAAAACTTTACACAAGAAAGAAGAAGAAACACATTGATACATTCTAGTGGGCTTTTAAACTCTAGAACAGGTATTAATTATATAAATCAATTTAATGAGTCTGAGGGTGGTTTAACAATCTCATTAGATCCATTAGATGGTTCCGTACAAAAATTATTTGTTGACGATACTCAAGTTATAATATTTCAAGAAGACAAGGTTTCTAGATCTCCTGTAAATAAAAACTTTATATATTCTGCAGAAGGTGGAGCGGTACCTGTAACTAGTAATACACAATTTTTAGGTACAGTGGCTGCTTATGCAGGTGAATTTGGAATATCACAAGATCCTCAGTCTTTTGCTAGCTATGGCTTTGCAAAATACTTTACTGATAAAAACCGAGGGACTGTATTGAGGTTATCTCAAAATGGTATTACTGAAATAGCTAAGGCAGGGATGGGAGATTTTTTTAGAGACGCTTTAAAACAATCTACTCAAATAATTGGATCTTATGATGAATATAATCGCTGCTACGAGTTAACCATTATTGGACAAGGATTTGACAGCAATGAGGATACAAATACTGAAACAGCTAGTGAAGGTTATTTAACGTTGTCTTTTGATGATAGATCTAATGGTTGGACTAGCTTTAAAGGATTTAAACAAGAAGGTGGTATTTCATTAAATAATTATTATTACACATTTAATGGCGGAACACTATGGGAACATCATACGGAAAATGTAACTCATAATAATTTTTATAATTCTGGAACTCAAAAATCTTATGTAGTTCCAATATTTAATGATGCTCCATCTTTAATAAAACAGTATAATGCTTTGAGTTATGAAGGCGACGAAGGATGGGGAGTTGAATATATTCAAACAGATATAGATAATTCAGGCGAAATTCCTCAAACGGCTACTTCTTTTTCTACAACATTACAACTATCAGGTGCTGCAGATAATTCTGTTTTTAATGGTGCTAATACGGTAATTGCAAAAGAAAACGAAGGTGTTTCTTGGGCAGTATTTGTTGAGCCTTTAAATTCACAGTTTCAATTTAATAGCGTTAGCGATATTGTTTTAACTCCAGAAATAGGAAGTAATTTAACTGTAATTAATCCTCCAGCTATAACTGAAGGAAAATTAGTTTTTTTAGTTCAACATACTGTAGGAAATTCAAATACTATTCAAACTTTAAATATATCTGGTACTGGCGCTAGTTTAGCATTTACTGTAGCTTTATTGACGGTTAACACTATAGATACGGTTGCTTTTTCTGCAATAACTCCAGCATCTCAAATATTTAATAATAGTGGAAGTAATAATGTTGTTTTTTCTACTGCAGCATTTACAAATTATTATGTAGATCCCGCTAATATTACAGTTAATACTTCAGGAATGCCCGCTACAACAAACCCTGGTATTCTTACAAACTCTAGAGACGGAGATAATGTTGTTTATACTCTTCCTGTAACTGTACCAACAGAAGCTACAGCAGGAACTATAACAATAAATGGAGCGGCAAATTTGAAGCCAACATTAACGTGGGCCGCATTAACAGGCAGTAGCGGAGGCGTTTTAAACACACCTATTAACACTACAATAGGAAACCCCTATTATATATCTCCTTTTGAAGATAGTGCGAATAGATTAGCTACTATAGTTTTTACAGCGGGCGTTAATGAGGTTTTTAACCTTAACTCTTTTAATGTTACATATGATGTTACAAACGCTAGTATAACAAAACAATTAGGAACCGGCACTGGTGGATCTAACCCGATGGACGGGGTCTTAACAGCAAGCATACAATTACCTGCAATATCCTCAGACACTGTAGCTACTGCTACAATTACTGGAACAGGAGCTGATGCTGCTACATTAGGATCTATACCATCAACTATTTCGTTAAACCAAAATGGGGACGCTGTTAATATTCCGGGTACCTGGAATGTTGAAATACAAGTGCAACCTGCACAAGGTAATACATGGGTAGAATTTAATAATAATAATGGAACAGCTGTTGTAAATGCTAATACTGCATTTTTCATAGGTGCTTCTGTTAATTCAACAGGCTCTTCAAGAAGTGTTATAGCAACTATAACAAATAGAAACACTAGAGTAGTTACGTCTCCAGATGCAACAAAAACAATAACAATAACACAAGCGGGATGATATGGCTGATATAATAAAATTTCCTTTTGAAAAAAAAGAAGGCAAGTATTTTACGCCTATAGTTTCTGAACAAACTAAATATAAGGTTGAGAACGGAGCTATAGTAGAAGATGGCAAAGAGTTAATATCAGGTATAAAAGGTGCCTTTGCTATTATAAAATTAGTATTGCCTATTGAAAATGCAAGCACAAAAAAAGAGCTGTTTGCATTAAATTCAGAGGCAGTCAATTCATCGAATTAAATTATATGAAATTACAAGTAAGAAAATTACAAGAATCCGATTGGGATTTAATACCAAGTTGGTGGGAAGCTTATGGTTCTGAAGGCTTCCCTCGTGACTTTTTACCCGGAGCATTTCAAGTGGGTGATGAACAAGAAAAAAAACGTGAAGGACTAGGCGGCTTTATGGTTTGCAAAGGAAATGATCCTATTGCAGCTATGTGGCTATGGATGACAAATAGTAAGATGGCAATTCCAGCTGTTGTAGTGAGTGATAGATCTTATCGTGACACCGACAGAAGTGATGCATTGCAACTCTTAGTAGATTTTACAACTGATTTTGCTGAAGACTTAGGTTATAAATATGCTTTTGCATGGGCAAAGCCAGGTAGATTATTAGAAAAATATAAAAAGGCGGAGTATTATTGCGATGAAACTCCTTCCTATGAATTAATACTAAAATACTAATGGGAGATATAGTAAAAGGTGTAGCATCACTTTTTGGAGGTAGAAAAAGAAGAAGAGAACAGAAAGCTGCTACCGCAGGTTTAGAAGCCGCTAGAGGCAGACAAGACGCTTTTGATTTACAAAATGTATATGCAGGAATGGATACTCCTGATATTTCAATGTCAGGCTATGATCCTTCTCAGGCTCAAGTTGGTCAATTAGGCCCCGCTGCTCAGGCTCAGCTAGCAACGTTAGCGCCATCACAGGGTTATGAAGCACAGGGTTATACGGCACAAGGATATGATCCAAGAACAACTTCAGTAGCGGGTCTAGCTAGAGGAGCTGACACAGGGTTAACTAATACAATGGCTAACTTGCAAGTTTCAACAGCGGCTGCGGATATGCAAGCTAGAGAAGCAGATCAGTCATTAGCAGCATCACAAGATTTAGCTGCGCAAGCCGGTACGGGAGCAGGTGGCGCTACGGCGTTAGCGGCAGCAGCAGCAAAATCAAAAGCTGGTGTGGCTGCTTCTATAGATCAGCAGGTTAAAAGAAATGAAATGCTTAGAGCTCAGGGTGAAAGTGAATTACAAAGAGCTCAATTAGCACAAGGAAATTTAGCGTCTCAATTTGATTTAGGTCAAAGTCAATTTAATGTGGGGGCTCAAAACAGAGCTGCACAATTTGGAGCACAAGCACAAAATCAAGCAGCACAATTTGGTGCACAGGCACAAAATCAAGCCGCAAGGTTTGGAGCAGGTGCAGCTAATCAATTTGCATTAGCTAAGTTTGGAGCTGAAAATCAAATGAATCAGTTTAATGCTGGAGCGCAAAATCGTTTTGCACAAACACAATTTGGTGCTGAAAATCAATTTGCATTAGCTAATCAACAAGCACAAAACAACGCCGCTAGATTTGGAGCAACGGCTGCAAACCAAGCACAAATGGCTGCAGCTGATTATCAGTTTAAAACTGATGTTATGGAAAGACAAGGCGATGCTGCTAGACAACAATTTGAATTTGATAGATTGCAAGATCAAACAAGTAGAGCAATGGCAAGAAGTAATTCTGCTGATGCGGCAAGAGCTCAAGCTAAGTCAGATCTTATTGGCGGTATAGCTGGCGTTGCTAATGCTGCAGTAGGCGCAGCAACAGGGGGACTTTTTGGGGATAAAGTTTCGGGTTTCATGGATAAAGCAGGCTTCGGCAACAACTGATAATATGGCAAACTATAATTACGACTTTTGGTCAAAAGAATTTGAATACAAGCCTGGTGGCGCTAAAAGCCAACAGATGATTGGGCAAGCTATAGACGAATCTATAGCAGAGCGACGATTAATGGCAGATAGAGCTGAAGCTAAAAGAGACAGACAGCTTAAAAGAGATATTTTAAACTATAATTATGCGCAAAAAATGGCGCAAGATATGGACGATTTAAATATCATGCCTACTGCTGGTGTGCAGGGAATGGATGAAATTATGACTGCTGCTGGAAGATCTATTGCAGATCAAGCTGCTTACTTAAATAAAGAGCTTAAAAGAACTGGAGATATGACATCATATTCTGCAGCTATGGCTAGATTAAAAGGGGAGGTTAGTAGCATTAAAAACATGGATCAGGAAGCTAAGTCTTTTTTAGGTGCGGTTAACACTGCTATAGAAAATGGTACATTTTCAGATTATAATTCACCTGAATTATTAGGCATGGCTGAAGATATGAGAAGAGGATCACCTAAAGGTAGATTTGAAAACATTAACGGTGTTACAACATGGGTATCTGAAACTGTTGATGGCAAGCCGTATCAAGTTGCAGCAAGTCAATTTAGTGAGCTATCTAAAAAGCTGCAGGTTAAAGATGATGTTGATACATTAATAAAATCATCTATAAATTTAAACGCAGGCAGAGATGGTAATATATTAGACTTTAACCAAAGTCCTAGTGGAATTGGTGGGCAAGGTTTAAGTGCTGCTGATTTAGCTGCAGATAGTTTAACTGATCTTATAAATACTGCAGGCCCTGGAAACAAAGAAAGAAAAAGTGCTGCTTTATTGGTTGATCATTTTGGGGTTCCAAGATCTAAAGCTAAGGAGCTTTTTACAGCTGTTATAGATGAAGATCAATTAACACCTCAAGAAAAAGCGGATGGTATTGTAACAGAAGGCGATAGACTATTGCAACAAAAGTGGTTACAAAAAGCAGAAGCCATGTACGGTATTAACCAAAAAGCTGTTAGTACAGAACGTAGAGCTAGACAAGATCAATATGAACAATACAAAGAAAAGCTTGATAATAGAAGAGACGTTAATAATACAATAGCAAATTTACCAGCAGCTACTATTAATAATAACAACGAAAACGATCCTCTTTCTAAAAACTATATGTTTAAAGAGGAAATTGCAACTAAGCCAGGTAAGTTTGTTAACGACGTAAAAACAAGTCTTATAGAAAAAGGGTTTAACAATCCTAAACCTATTTATACCGAGCCATCCATAGGTGCTGATGGTGAAATAATTCCAGGTAGATTTTTAGGCTATGAAATTGTTAATGAAAAATTACCAGCAAATAGAAGAACACCTGTGCAGGTTTATATAGATGATTTTAATAATCTAGATAATGTATATAAAAAAATATATGCAGCTACAGGTATGGAATCTTTCGGAAGAAAACCAATTCCAGCAGGTACTAAAACAGGTACTAATGACCCTATAACAGAAATGCAGGGAATAGGACAAGCTCAAATAAATAACGACTTTGCAAAATAATAATATGAATAAAATTTATATTGTAGATGGAGTAAAATATAATGTTGCTCCAAATAGAGAGGAAGAATTTCTTAAAAAATTTCCTAATGCTACTTTGGAAGAACAAGAAGTTCAAGTGGAAAAGCCCGAACCTGTTGCGGAGATAACTGCACCTGCAGCAGGGCAAAGACCCGATACGGGATTGCAGTTGGAAAGTGGTTCGTCGGAATTACAAAGTGAAGATCCTGCTTTAGGTATTGTAGACCAAATATTTAAGCCAGACGTTGAAAGAAACGAAACATATCAAGAAAGAGAAGCAAGGCAAGAAATTGAATTGCGCAATAAAATAAACGAAAGATTAGCTAAAGAAAAAGCACAAGGCGAATTATCCACTACAGATAAAATGGTTAATAGTATAACTAATGTTGCTGACCAATTCCAACAATTTATACCCAACACTGTAGTAGCTAGTAATAAAATATTTAGAGGTATATTTGGAGATGAGGCTATTGATGCTTTTGTCGCTAACGAAAAAATACCAGAATTTTTTAAAGAAGGTTTATCTAAAGAAGATTTAGATTTTGCAATACAACAACAAAAGTTGCAAGAAGCTGAAATGGGTAAAACCGGATCAATAGTTAAAGGTTTTAAAGAAGGTGATATAGGTGAAATTGCCGCAGGAGTGGTAAATGGTATTACTTCTATAGGATCTTCTTTAGCTATAAACTTGCTAACACAAGGAGGCGGTTTAGCTACTGATTTAATTGGAAGATCATATATTGATTACAATGATACCTTAGCTGCCCAAAAAGGCAAGACACTTTCAGATTTAATAAGAGACAACGAAGATAAAGTTGCGCTTCCGGCTACAATAGGAGCAATGAGCGCTATATTAGAAAGATCTGGTTTAGAAGGTGCTGGTAAGGCAATAATGAATAAAGCTGTTCAAAGCGGCATTAATAAAACTATTGCTGCAGCACTATTGTCTGGAAACAAAGAAGGATTAACTGAATTGGCTCAAACCGGATTAGATGCGGCCAATATAGCTGGCGCTAAAGGTGAAAATAAAACAGAAGCTTTTGCTGATGCAATATTTTCAGAAGAAGGATTGGAGTCATATTTACAGGGCTTTGTTGGTGGCGGAATTTTGCGCGGGGGTAAATCAAATTTATTAATTGATAAAACAGATAAATTAAAAGCTGCAACAGCTATGCGTTCTGTTTTTGAATCAAAATATATTAGAAAAGCTTTAGAGGACGTAGAAACTTTACGTGAGCAAAAAACAGCCACAAAAGACAAAGAAGTAAAAAAAGCTATTGATAAACAAATAAAAGAAAAGCAGCAAGAAGCTGCTGAGGTTATATTGCAAAACAATAAAATGTTTAATGCAATGACTGATAATGAAGTTTATCGAGCATCAAAGGAATATGATAAAGTAACTAAATTAGAACAAAAACAAGATAAAGTTAATTCAAGATTTGAAAATGGTGAAATAACCAAAGAAGATCAAAATATACTTTTAGAAGAAATAAATTCAAATATTAATAATAGTATACAAGAGTTAACTAAAATTAAATCTGACGCTATAAATAGATCAGATGCTGATTTAGAAAAAAATCTTAAAACAATTGAAGGTTTATCTAGTAAACTGGATAACCTTTCATTTAAAAGATTTGGAACATCGCAAGAGGTTGAAAATTATTTGCTTTCTAAAGATAAAAGAAAAACAAAGCAATCAAAAGTATTAGCCGAAAGTAATGACGGTACTATAATACAAAACCCTGATGGCAGCCAAGAAATAATAATAAATGAAGAAGTTTCTAAAAAAACAGGCGCTATAAATGTAGGGTCCCACGAATTTCTTCACGCTGTATTATTTAAAACTTTACAAGATAGTCCGGCTACAGCTGTATCATTAGGCAATGCTTTAAAAACAGAAATTGATAAATTAAATAGTAATGAAGTAAAAGATTCTGTTTTTAAGGACAGATTAGAATTATACAAAACCGAAAAAGAAGCTGTAAGGGGTGAAGAAGTTTTAGCTTTATTTTCTGATGCTACTGCTACTGGTGATTTAAAATTTAATGAAAACTTATTTACAAAAATAGGTGATCAATTTAGAAAAATATTTGACGCTGTAGGTATTAAAAGAAAATTTGATTCTGGTAAAGATGTTTATAACTTTATAAAAGATTATAATAAAGATATTTCAAAAGGCGGATTAAGACAAGCTTTAATAAGAGGGGCTAAAGAAGGTTTTGAAGGAAGGCTAATTAAAACTGAAGACATTCAGAAAGAAGCTAAAAAAGCTAGAAAAGATTCCCGTTCAAATTTAAAAGGCTTACTTGAAAAATATGGGGATAAAAGAACTTTAGTTCAACAAAGTTTACTTAAAACGCCACAAGGACAGGAAACTTTTGATTTTGTAAAATCTGAATTTGGCCAAGAAGTGGCGCCAATAGTTGAGGCGGTAACTAAAAGATTATATGATCCAATACCACAAGAAGCTAAAGAAGGCGTAAGTAGACAGGAATATAAAAATGCAATGATTTCAGACTTGGCTACGATAGTAGATCAAGAATATGATCCCGCAAAGCAGGACATTGATAAATTTGTTAGCATTAGAGCATTTCAAAGATCTAATAGATTAGCAAAGCAATTAGGTATTGAATCTATAGTTGAAGAAGGCGGTGTAGGTATTACAACAGATGTAACAGAAGCTAAAGCTGTTACGGCTGAAGAAAAAGCACCAGACGAAGTTTCAACTAAAAAACCTATAGCTGAAGCTTTAAAGCTGCCTAAAGAGCTTTCAGAAAAAACAAATAAATTAGCAGAATTAGCGGCTATAAAGGCAGATAAATCTTTAGAAGGAAAACAAACATCTGATGTTAAAAAGCTTTCTGCTAGAAATAAGGCTTTTAATGATATTTTTAGTAAGCAATTATTTAATGATATTAAAAATGAATTAGGTAAAAACACTAAAAATTCAGATGATTTTTCTAAGTATTTAAATAAGAATTATGAAGCGTTATTAGATGCTGCATTAAATAATATAGACTTTCAAAAAGGTGGCGGTATATCTGCAGATTGGAATACAAACCCACCAACAAAAGAAGAGTTTATAGATTATTATGAAGCTACGGACGAAAAAGCATCAACAAGAGCTGATCGTAAAAAGTCTTTAAATAATGCTATAGCTAGACAATTAGCAAATGAGGCTAGAATTGAATTTGCTAAAAAAGATCCTGCTACTGCTGAAATATTTAAAAAGAAGCACGGTGTTGTTTTAGCTAGTAAAAGTCAATTTGATAAGCCTAAGTCTAGTTTAGATAGAGAGTTTAGATTAGAAACAGGTGATGTTAATAAGCTTTTAAATAAATATTTAGGTAGAGGTATATATGATTTAAGAAAAAAAGAAAACATAGATAAATATATATCTGACTTAGAAAAATATGTATTTCCAATATTTCCTAAAAAGTTTTTATTTACAGGAGAAGGAACAGGAATGTTTACTCACAGTAAAAGAGTTATAGGTGGTAAATCTAGGTCTTTTACTGAGCAAGAAAGAGATGAAGTATATAATTATTATAGAAATAAATTAAAAGATTCATATAATAATTTTAAAAACTGGGGTGATGATATTCCAGGCGTTACTGATTATACAAGAAGATTGTATGAAAATGGTAAAGCTGTAGGTAATACTGAAGCTAAACAAAAACAAAATTTTGAAAACGGCACAACTGCTAAGTTCAATGAACAAAATGGTTTAGTTTTTGACGAAATGTGGAAAAGAATTCACGATGCTATTAAGAAAGATAAAAATGCAGCTATTGTATTTGGAAACTATTTTAAGTTAGTAGCTAATGTAAAAAATCATCCACATAGATTAGGTGCTGAAGTTATAGGCAGATCATTAAATGTTAAAGGAGATGGCAGGAGGCTGTTTGAATTTGAACATGCAATGCCCGCTACTGGTGCTTATTTGTATTTACTAGACAGTATACTTTCTAATAGAAATTTTTATCAAGATTTTAAAGCTGTTAAAAATAACTATAAAGTAATAGCATTAGATAAAGCTTTAAATTATAAACTAGGTGATGCTGGTTTAGGAACCGGAATGCCAGAAGGCTGGAAAGTATTTTCAAATAGCTGGACAGAAAGGTATTTTAATCCAACTGTTGCTTTGTTTGATGGAGGTTTAGATCCTTCAAGTATTATAGATTTAAACGGAGGCACTTTTCAAGAAGTATACGGTGTAGACGCTACAGGACAACCAATTGCTACGGAAAGAATATTAGCAAGCAAGTCTGTTGATCCAGTTAAAAAAATAAGAGTATTTGATTTTGATGACACTTTAGCTAAAAGTAATTCTCAAGTTAAATATACTTTGCCCAACGGCACTACTGGTAGTCTTAATGCAACTGAATATGCAAAAAGAGATCAAGAGCTAAAAGACAAAGGCGCAAAATTTGATTTTTCAGAATTTAGCAAAGTAATTGATGGTAAAAAAGGACCTTTATTTAATGTTGCTAAAAAAATAGCGGACGCTAGAGGAAATGAAGATTTATTTGTTCTTACCGCTAGACCCGCTGACGCCGCTGATGCAATACAAAAGTTTTTAAGCTTAGCTGGTATAAACTTTAAAAAAGAAAATATTGTTGGGCTTGGAGACGGCACTGCGAAGGCAAAAGCAGACTGGATATTAGGTAAAACTAAAGAAGGGTATAATGATTTTTATTTTGCAGATGATGCAATTAAAAATGTTACCGCTGTAAAAGAAGCTTTAAAAACAGTTGATGTAAAATCAAGAACACAAAGAGCTCTGGCTAGCAAAAATCTTAGCGACGATTTTAATAATTTGCTTGAAAGAGTTAAAGGGGTTGCAGCTGATGCTACATATTCTGAAGCTAGAGCTATAAAGCTTGGAAAGAAAAATAATCCTTTTAAGTTTTTTGTACCTTATTCAGCTGAAGACTATATGGGATTAATATATCCTACGCTTGGTAAGGGAGCTGAGGGTGATAGAAATCTTAAATGGTATAAAGAAAATATTACCGATGTTTACGCAAGAGGTATTCGTGATTTTGAAATAGCTAAGCAGCAGTCTATGACACAGTGGACCGAGCTTAAAAAGCAAATTAAAAATTCACCCGCTAAGTTAGGTAATGACGCTGTAAGAGATTTTAGTAATGAAGAGGCTATAAGATTATATTTATGGGACCAGCAAGGTATGCTGCCTGATAATGTTGCTAAAAAAGATATTGAAGCAATAAATAAATATATTGAAAGCAAGCCTGAGCTAAAAAGTTTTGCAGAGCAAATACAAGGTTTAACTCTAGATGGTTATCCAGCACCAACAGGTGATTGGTTAGCCGGTACAATAACTACTGATTTAGTTAATTATACAAATACAGCTAGTAGAGAACAGTACTTAAGCCAGTGGCAAGAAAACGTAGATACAGTGTATAGCAAAGATAACATGAATAAACTTCGTGCTATCTACGGTGAAGATTACACTGAAGCGTTAAGCGATATGCTTTATAGAATGAAGACCGGTCGCAATAGACCTACAGGTGCTAATAAATTAACTAATCAGTTTATGAACTGGGTTAATGACTCTGTAGGTACTATAATGTTCTTTAACACTAGATCTGCATTGCTACAAACAATATCGGCAGTTAACTATTTAAACTTTACAGATAATAATCCATTGAGAGTTGCTGCTGCGTTTGCAAATCAAAAACAGTATTGGGCTGATTTTTCTGAAATATTTAATTCTGACTTTTTAAAACAAAGAAGAGGTGGATTAAAAACAGATGTTAATGCTGATGAAATAGCTAGAGCTGCTTCAACTTCTGACAACAAAGTTAGAGCTGCATTGGCTGCTGTATTAAAGAAAGGTTTTTTACCAACTCAACTTGCAGATAGTTTTGCAATATCAATTGGAGGTGCTGCTTTTTATAGAAACAGAATTAAGTCGTTAATGAAAGACGGACTTACTGAAGAGCAGGCAAAAGAGCAAGCGTTTTTAGATTTTAAAGAAACAACTGAAGAATCTCAGCAGTCGTCAAGACCTGATAGAGTTTCTATGCAGCAGGCAAGTCCATTAGGGCGCGTTGTATTAGCTTTTGCTAACACACCTATGCAATATACTAGATTGACTAAAAAAGCTGCTTTAGATCTCTTTAATGGACGCGGCGACTGGAAGACTAATCTTTCTAAACTTGCTTATTATGGAGCTGTTCAAAATATTATATTTACAGCTTTACAGTCTGCAATGTTTGCAATGTTATTTTCTGATGAAGAAGATGATGATGAAAAAGAAAAGATCGGTAGGATTGGTAATGGTATTGCTGATACTTTATTAAGAGGTTCAGGTGTGTATGGGGCTGGCGTAGCGATGATTAAGAACATTGTTATGGAAGCTATTAAACAATACAATAGCGGAAGACCAGATTATACTAAAGCTGCAGCTAAAATAACAAGTATATCACCACCTGTAGATTCTAAAATAAGAAAGCTACAGTCTGTTGGTAGAACGTTTACTTATAAGCAAGAGATTGAAAAAATGAAAACTAGAGGTTTTGATATTGACAATCCAGCTTATATGGCTGTAGGACAAACCGTTTCTGCATTAGCTAATATACCTTTAGATAGAGCTGTGCGTAAAATGAACAACTTAAAAACTGCAGTTGATCAAGATACTGAATTGTGGCAATCTATTGGTTTAGCTTTAGGTTATAGCGAATGGGATTTGGGAATGATACAGGCTCAACAAAAGAAAGATAAAGAGCAAAAGAAAGCTGATACAATTAAAAAGGCTTTTATGAAAAAGTATGGTCCTAAAATTGATCCTAAGCTTAAAAGAATGCAAGCTTACCAAAAAATGAATAAAGAGGAGCGTAAAGAGTACGCTAAAAAGAGAATTCAAAAAGGTTTACCTTTATTTAAAAAAGATTTTTCAAATAGTTTACCAAAAGGAGTATTGGGTAGAGCTAATAAAAATGGCACTATAGAAGTTGCTAATGGGTTATCACCTACAAAAAAGAAGCAGGTTATAGCTCATGAAAAAAAGCATCAAGAAGATATGAAGTCTGGTAAATTAAACTATGATAAAAATTTTATTTATTGGAACAACGAGAAATATAAAAGAACTCCCGATAAAAAAATAGATTACAAGGGAAAATTATATATTGAAGGCTCTCCAGCTTTGCCTTGGGAAAAAGCTGCGAATAAAGCAGAAAAACAAATTAATTAATTATGGCTAAAAAAACAAATCCAAACGCTGGTAAACCTGGTTATGATAAATATGGCGTTAAGCTTATGTCTCAGCGCAAAAAAGAAGAGCAAGCGGAAAAAAATAGAAAACAATTTATTGAAAGTAGAGATGCTAGAAATAAAAAAATTAAAGATAATGCTGCTCAAAAAGCTCAAGTAGAAAAAATAAAAAATACAATGGGCTTTTCTGAAACCTCTTCTTCTGCACCTAAAAGTTCTACACCTAAAAGAAAAAAACAATCAGTAGCTAGTAGTATTACAGACGCTAAAATTAAAAAGCTGGACACTTCTGTTAAAGGAGAAAATATCAAAGCAAAAAAAGAGCGTTCTTTATCTGAATCTGACAAGCAAAAATTAGCTAAGCTTGAAAAAATGAAAGATAGAGCTGATAAAAAGCAAAGTAGAAAAGATAAATCTATTGAAAGATTAGCGTTTAGAATGGGGGATAAAGCTACATTTCAAGATGCAGCAGCTTTAAAGAAAAAAAGAAGTGAAGCTAGAAAACAATATCTTAGAAACTTTGCTAGTCAATTAGCAAGAGGAGAGCAAGCTGCACCAATAAGAGGATTTGGTGAAACAGATGATGCTCCTACTAATGATTCAACTTTATCAGGAGCTAGTGCTGAGGTTGCTACAAAAAAAGCCCAGCAAGAAACTGACACTGAAAATATATTTAGCTCTTTTTCATCTATTGGAAATGATAATTCAGATTTGCTTTCTAACAATATTCAATCTTTAGGAAGTTTTGAAAGTGAAGACTCGAATCCTTATTCTTTTATGAAAAAAGAATATTTTAAAAAGCGAGGATAATAAATAAAAAAAAGGGGTAACCATTTACGGCTACCCCTTTATTTTTTTTACCCATCACAAGATATACAACTAGGATCCATTGCTTTTGCGGCTATATCGCCTCGCAATACTGATTCTGTACGCATATAATATAATGTTTTTATACCTCTTTTCCAAGCTTCAAAATGAACCTGATTAATCCATCTAGGTTCTGCTTCTGAAGGGAAAGCTAAATTAAGCGATACTGACTGATCTATATAATCTTGCCGTATACCCGCTTGACCAACCAATTCTAATTGGTTTATTTCTTTAAATGTTTTAAATACATTTTTAACTGGCTCGCCATCTTCCTGAGTTAGTCGTCCGAGGTGATCGTAAAACCATCCATCGAGTTCTTTAATTCCTTGAACGGATCCACCATCTTCCAAAATTTTATCCCAAATTTCTTTGGTATCAATACCAATCTTTTTAAATACTTTTTTAAGTTCATTATTTTTGCGTATAAACGTCCCTTTAGCCGATTGCTCTGTAAATACATTGGCAGCCCAAGGCTCAATTCCAGGAGATATATTGCCACTAAGCTTACTATTAGAGACTGTAGGAGCCACAGACCGAAGATGAGTGTTACGCATACCAGTACCCACACACCAGAGCGGCTCCCCATATATTTCTGCAAGCTTTCTCGACGCTCTTTCAGACTCAATTTTAATTTTACTAAAAATCTCACGTGTTTTAAATTGTGCTAATAATCCTTCAAAAGCAATTCCCTTTTGCTGCAACAAAGTATGCCAGCCTAAAACACCTAAGCCAACTGCTCGGCCTTTTTCAGCGCTACGTAT
>Ga0070753_1000471_pt1 | contig 24565 bp, 20 predicted proteins | sample VirMetDEL_Aug_31_FD_77441 | JGI IMG/M metagenome (GOLD analysis project Ga0070753, IMG submission 77441) | Aqueous microbial communities from the Delaware River and Bay under freshwater to marine salinity gradient to study organic matter... | ecosystem: Environmental > Aquatic > Marine > Coastal... | reverse complement strand
GGTCAAGTCACATGACAGAAAAGATAAACTATTATTGCCTAGAATATGGAAATAGTGATGCTTCAATTCGATTTGGAACTCTTGAAACTCAACTAAATGATATTGCTGGTGAGGTCATCTCTGATGTAAAATTACAAGCATCATATGAGGGTCACTATATTTCTTTATGTAAGGATGGACCAAGAGAAGGTTGGACTGTTGCCAGATGTCCTGGAGCATTTTCAATCACTTCTGGTGAGTTTTTTGATGGACCAGGATCAGAAAATGCATTCATTGTTGTTACAAAACAGGGTGATATTGTATTAAATGCTGAAAATGGTGATGTTAGAATCATTGGAAGAAATGTCGAAATCATTGGTGGTCAAGCAGCAGGTAGTAATGACGTAGGAAATGTCAATATTACTGCAAATGAACAGATTAATTTAAACGCCAAAGTCATTAATCTCGATGCAGAAAATGCCTGGAAGTTTCTTTCATCTGGTATTGGTAGAATTAGTTGTAAAACTACAATGGAAATGTATGCTGGATTTACTAAATGTGTAACATCAGCATCTGCGACAAATCCATCTAAACTTGGTGGAAAAAGTACTACGAAAGTTGTTAAGGAAACGGAGGGACTTACATAAATGTCAATGGAATTTGATGATATTGCAATTGGAAAGAGACTCTTTGTAGGTGAGGGAACACCATTTTCACTGGGTATTGGTCCAGCTGAAATTAGAGGGTCTGCATACATTGAGGGTCCTTTAGTGTTGGGCAGTGCTCCTTTATTTCCATTTGTAAGTGCAGCAACTATGATTGGTCCTGTTACCAATTCAGAGTCTCCAGCGCCAATTATTCCCGGCACGATTGCTTTATTCAATCGGTCTCCATATTCACTATCTGTTGTTGGAGATGCTGCGGTTTTTGATAACCTGACAGTTAATGGGCAAATTGAGGTAGGAACTAATGTAATTGCACAGGGTGAGGTTATTGCAAGAGTTCTTGGTGGACAGCATATTCTTTCACTTAAAAAGAACTTTGATATTCCACACCCATCAAAAGCAGATTGGAGACTAAGACATACATGTCCAGAAGGTCCATCGAATGATGTATATATACGTGGTAGAGTTACTGGTGAGAATCACATCAATCTACCTTCTTATTGGAAAAATTTTGTTGATACAACTTCAATCACAGTAAACTTAACTCCAGTCGGAGCACATCAAGATGTGATTATCAAGAGAATCGACGAGAAAAAGATTCATCTGCAATCAAAAGGAAACATGCCTATTGATTGTTATTATCACATCTTTGCTGAAAGAAAAGATGGAGAGAAACTTATATCAGAGTATCCAGGAAAAACTCCAGAGGATTATCCTGGAAATAATGACGAATACTCTGTTGTAGGGTATAATTATGATAAAAGGAGATAAATTTAATTATGGCAGAAGAAAATCCACAGTTATTCATTAACCGGAGAGTAGGCAAAAAAGATTGTTCGGAACCAACTATTGTTGGTAGACCAGGTGTATTTTATGATTATGTACCAAAGCATCACAATGAAGATGTCAACTTTGACGAGGATCTGAGAAAAATTCTACCTCTCGAAGAGTGTGTACCCTGGTATTATTTTAATATGAGGGTAGGTAACGTCTGGTTTGAAGAATCTATTATTGGTGAAGGAAATATCTTCACTACCGGTGAAATTTCATGTGTTGGAACGGGTGGTCCCCATACTTTATCTGGTAAAAAGAATCTACCATTTGATATGCCCCACCCAAACAAAAAGGGGTGGAGACTTCGCCATGTTTGTATTGAAGGTCCAGAGATTGCAGTCTATTGTAGAGGAGAAGTTCCTGCAAACGGAGTTATTGATCTTCCAAGTTATTGGGGTGGTCTTGTTAATACAGAAGATATGACAATCAACCTTACTCCAAGAGGACATTGGCAAGAACTTTTTGTTCAAGAAGTCCGATGGGGTAGGCAAGTTGTTGTAAAGAACAATGCAGGTGGATCAATCAAAGCAGATTATCACATCATTGCTCGTAGATTGGATGATGATCTAATCGTTGAGTATGAAGGAGAAAACTATACAGATTATCCTGGAGGTAATGAAGGTTATTCCTTCAACTATGAGCACAATTATGTGGAAAATCTTATCAAAGAAACTGTAAAGAATGAAATGAGGAGTAATTGAGATGGCAGAAAATCCATTTGTTAATGCAATTCCAAACGGAGAAGAGGGTAAGCAACGTGATGGGAAAGAACCACCAGATGCTTTTGTACCCGGATTTTCAGATTGTGGTATTTTTACTGGAAGAGGTAACTATAATATTGTATCTTGTGGTCCTTTTTCTGGAAACATAAATTGTAGTGGATCTCTTACTGCTGGTGAAGCAGTAGTGGCTGGTGGTGCGGTAAGATCCAATCAGCTGGTCAGTGCTCCAATCGTTAAAGATGATTTTGGAAATATTCTTGCTAAAAAGAAGGATTTGCCTTTTGATATGATTCATCCCACTAAACCAGGATGGAGATTACGTCATGTTTGTCTTGAAGGTCCAGAGATTGGTGTCTATTTGCACGGAAAAAATAAAGGAAATGTTATTAATCTTCCAGATTACTGGAAAGGATTAGTGAAGAAAGAGACTATCAGTGTAGTTTTAACACCAATTGGTAATCCTTATGTTCTCTATATACAAAAGATAGAAGATAATAAAGTTTATATTGGATCAAACGTAGATACTATTTTTAAAGATAAGATAAACGAAATCGAATATAACTATGTCATTCATGCTTCAAGATATGATGATGACTTGATAGTAGAGTATGAAGGTAAATCACACCTAGATTATCCTGGTGATAATGAAGGTTTCAGTTTCAATTATGAGCATAATTATGTGGAAAATCTTATCAAAGAAACTGTGAGAGAATCTGTGAAAGAAAACATGGAATCAAAATAAATAAAGTTAAGTGCAGACTATCTCTGGTTAAAACATGGCCGAACCAACAATTACTATTACTCCAAGTTTCGGTCGTGTTTTATCGTTTGATGAAAGAGTCACAGATCAAGTAATAAATGTCAAAAGCACGCTTATTGAAAATACTCAATCAGTAATAGTTTCCTTTGCGGGATTTACTTTTATTGAGAAAATGAATGACAATATTGCTGTAGTTGGTATTGCATCAACATTCTTTGACAATTTAGTAGACGCAGAAACATATACAATCTCAGCATCAGTAACAAACATTTTTAGTGAGACTGCTGAAGGTCCATTTGATTCTTATGACTTTACAGTTCTTCCTTCTAATGAAGGTAGTGGTGGTGATCCTGTTGGTGGTGGTAGTTCACTGTTTATTCGAGATGACAATATTCCTATCGGGATTGTTACAACCCTGAACTTTACAGGTGATGGAATTTCAGCATCTGTCACTGATAAAATTGGAACGATCACCGTTGATGAGATAACATCAATAACCAATATTACGAATAATATTATTGGTGGCGGCAGTACACTGTTTATTGAACACCAAGATGAACCTCTTGGAATTGTGACAACTATGAACTTCACGGGCACAGGACTCACAGTAGTTGTTGCCAATGAAATTGCAGAGATTATTGTTGATGAATATGATGAACACTTCGATGGTGGATTCTTCACTGATCCTCCAAGTGCTGATGACAATGATCCTGACAGTGCTGGTTTTGGTTCTGGCAATACAATATTGGTACAATATGAAGATGCACCAGTTGGTTTTGTCTCAACCATTAACTTCATTGGTGAAGGTGTCTCAGCTAATGTTTCCAACTTTATCGGTGATATCACTATTGAGGGAGACTTTGATGGTGGGTCCTATTAAGGAACTGGCACACTGACTCCCCATTCCACCCATTTGTGGGTTATAATAATCAGGTAGCAAAAACAAAATGTCCAACAAAGACAAAAAATTCCTCCACATTCAATCCGAAGATGAAGAGTACTTGACCAGATGTGTTGTAGATACATCATCTCGTCGGTTTTATTTGTACTCTAATGAGGGAACAGAACAAATCGTAGATTGTGAATCAGTGGATCATTTTATGGAACTGCTGACGATCTGTAGAGATTACCTTACAGATGAACTAGTCTATGCAAACCCTATCGTTTCTGAAAAATGAAAACATCAGTCCTACTACTACTGGCTATTCTTCTACTTCCAGGCAATGCTATTGCTAAAGGACGTTCTGGTTATTCCAGAGACGTGAAATGTTACAAAGATGTATATCGAGAAGAATATATCCCAGGCACGAGAGAAAGTCCTGGTTATGTTCGCAGGTTTACAAAGAAAAAAGAAATTCCCTGCCAAAGACCAAATAAAAAGTATAATCAACCAACATATCATCCCAGAACAAACTCATCCAATGTAGATGATAACTCATGCATTGAAGGTAGTATTCTCGGAGGTATTGCTGGTGGTGGTGCTGGTGCTGCACTTTCCCGTGGAGATGGTCGTATCTGGGCAATTCCTCTAGGTATTGTTGGTGGTGCATTGGTCGGTTGTCAGGTTGATGGAGGTTGACATAAAGGCAGATACTTAGTATAGTATCTGTATGCCGGTGTGGTGTAATGGTAGCCACGTATGTCTTAGGAACATATTCCGTACGGAGTGAAGGTTCGAGTCCTTTCACCGGCACCTTACGGGTTCAAACTTATTGTGGTAAAAACAAATCTAAATAACTAAAAATGGAAAGGAGCGATGAAGTTCAGACTAGAACAATTCTATTGCCTCTACCAATCCGAAGGGATTCAATTTCCAGTTTTAATGTATGCAATCAATGGGTATCCTTATACAATCGATACCCTACCTCCAGAGGATGAACTTGAACCCGATATAATTCAAGAGATCGCGGAACATAAGAAAATATGGACGGATGAAGACATATACCACTCATCAGTTTACTTAATGCTAGAGGACTGTCACCCCTGCTTTAACGAATTAGATTTAGAGAATCCAGAACTGTTGCCAAAAGATTAGAGCTGTATTATAAATAATAATAAGCACTTGATATATACAATGGGCACATCTAATAGTCATAAAGAGGCAATGGAGGAGTGGGGAAGAAATGAAAGACAAAAAAATATTAAAAAGTATTTAACTTCCCCAAAGCATTGTAAAGAGTGTGGTAGTCCGATTCCTTACGAAAAAAGAAATACAAATGTTTTTTGTAGTTCAAGTTGCTCTGTATCTTATAGCAATAAAAGAAGAGCAGCAGCAAAACCGAATTGTATAGTCTGTGGAGTAGAATGCAAATCAAAAAAATCTACATATTGTAGCACAAAGTGTCAGCACGCACATAAAAATGAAGTTAATTTATCTTTATGGAAAGAGACTGGAATATATCCGGGAAAATCCTTAGTTAAAAGATATCTATCAGAAAAGAAGAGTGGATGTTGGAACTGCGGTATAGTTGATTGGATGAATAAACCAATAGTTCTGGAACTAGAACACATTGATGGTAATGCATATAATAATCAAGAAGACAATCTTTCTCTCCTATGTCCAAATTGCCATTCTCAAACCCCCACATATAAAGCAAAAAATAAGGGGAATGGTAGGGTAGCAAGAAGAGAGAAGGCAAAACAAGATTATTACAGGTCTATTGACAAATAATTTGTTTATGTTATAATAAATAAATCTACCGCCCCCATAGTTGTAGTAGTTAAAACAGCCGCCTTGTAAGCGGCAGTCGCGGGTGCAAATCCTCGCTGGGGGCTTTAAAAAAATAAATAGTCAGAAAGTATTATGAAAACTTTCAATCATTTTAAAGAAGACATCGATAAAAGAAGAGAGCAGATTGCTGCTGTTGGTGATAAGAAAAGGGCGATGGAAGTTCAAGACCGAGATAACGTAACCCAGCAGGCAAAACTCAAACAAATGTCTAGCAAGTTGAAAGATCAAGTTAAAGGGGAGATCTATAAGGAGTTGGGTATTAAATGAAAATTAATCTTTGGTACTCTAAAAATATGGGTCAGTGGAGATGGACTCTCTGTGAACAATTTGATAATGGAAAAACAAAACTAGAACAACATTCTGGGCAGAGAGAAGAACTTCGTCCAGCAATGGAAGATATCGCAAATACGGTAGAATATCTTATGAGTAAATGCTAACATTTATAGGTAGTTTTACTTATTTTTTTATAGATAGTGTATAATCTACAAGTAGAACAATGAGATGTTCTAACACAACTCTGTTCATAGCTTTTATCATGTTTATTGTATTCATTATACATTCGCTATCCACTGATCTAGAATGAAAAATTTTATTCTATTCCTTGTTACTCTAACTGCTATTTCTACGGTTGAAGTTTATACCGAGATTATTTTATCCACGATTCATTAAGAACATAAATAATCCAACGGAATGTAGTGTTAAAGTATCATGGGTCTTAGTAGACTGGATAATTTTCTTAAGAATAATCGTGGTGTCATTCTTTATGTTAATCCTAGCGATAGAGATGCAACAGATAGCATAGAGAACCAAGGTAATTCACTTGCAAAACCTTTTAGAACGATTCAGAGAGCATTGCTTGAAGCAGCAAGATTCTCTTATCAATCTGGTGAAGAAAATGATAGGTTTAGTAAGACCACCATTTTCTTGTATCCAGGAGACCATTACGTAGATAATCGTCCTGGATACATTCCTACGGGAGCAAATCAATACTTTGAAAGATCTGGTTTGCAGAAAAATGAGTCATTAGAGTTAGATAATAAGAGTAAACTTAGTTTAAATTCAAAAGATAATATTCTTTATAAATTCAATAGCATACATGGTGGAGTTATTGTTCCAAGGGGAACATCCATTGTTGGTTATGATTTAAGAAAGACAAGAATTAGACCATTATATGTTCCAAAATCAAATAATTCTAATATTAAAAGAACTGCAATCTTCCGTCTGACCGGAACAACCTATCTCTGGCAGTTTTCTATATTTGATGGCGATCCAAATGGACTTGTGTATGGTGATTATGCGTCAAATGAGTTCGTTCCAAACTATTCCCACCACAAATTAACATGCTTTGAGTATGCTGATGGTGTAAATGCTGTTGATATTAAAGATACCTTCTTAACATATTCTAGTGAAAGAACTGATCTTGATATGTATTATGAGAAGGTTGGTGTTGCATATGGTATAGCAAGTGGTCGTCCCATTTCTCCAGATTTCCCATCATCTCAGGTAGACATTCAAGCAAAGGTTGACGAATTTAGAATCGTTGGATCTCTTGGTGAAGAAGTTGGAATTACAAGTATTAAGGCAGGTGATGGTGTTATCACCAGCAATGAAATTACTGCAACTCTTGCTAGAAGTGTTTCTAGTCTTGATGTTGATACTCCAATTCGCATTGAAGGAGTTGGTTCAACTGGATATGATGGTCAATTTGTTGTTAGAGATGTAGTTAGTTCAACTGAAATTAAATATCGTGTTCAGAGTGCTCCAATCAATCCACTTCCATCAGTTTCTGGTGCAACTTTAAACATTAGCGTTGATACTGTTACTTCTGCGTCACCATATATCTTTAATATCTCATTGAGATCTGTCTTTGGTATGTGTGGACTTGATGCTGATGGAGGAAGAGCAAGTGGATTTAAATCCATGGTTGTAGCTCAATTCACTGGAATTGGTCTTCAAAAAGATGATGATGCTTTTGTAAAGTATAACTCTATAACTGGACAATACGAAGATAGAAATGTTCCTGGAAATGAAAATCTCCACACAGATTCCAGAGCAGTTTACAAACCAGAATTTGAAAACTTCCACATCAGATGTAGTAATAATGCAATCCTTCAACTAGTTTCTGTCTTTGCGATTGGATATGCCGAGCACTTCGTTGCAGAATCTGGTGGAGACCAATCAGTTACAAACTCAAACTCTAACTTTGGTGCAAAAGCACTGATTTCAAGAGGTTATAGGAACACAGCATTCCCACAAGATGACCTCGGAAATATTACTCACATCATTCCGCCAAAGTTTATTGAACCTAATAATCCAATCAATATTGAGTTTACATCGATTGACGTATCTAGAACTGTTGGTGTAGGTTTATCTGGACACTTATATCTGTTCAACGAAACAAATCCAGACGTTGCACCAGAAAATATCATTCAGGGATTTTCTATTGGTTCAAATGCTAGCGATAGACTCAAAGCACTTCTAACAGTTTCAGGAATTACAAGTGAGTTTTCGGCACGTATTACAATGCCGGTCCCTTCACACTCAACGTCTGATATAACTGCAAATAAAGTATCCGTAGTTGGTCAAAGTCCTACGGGAATCAATAGCATTACTAATAATATAATTACACTCACAGAAGATCATAATTTCTTCGATGGAGAATCTGTAAGAGTTTATTCTAACACTGGTCAGATTCCAGATGGATTGAAAAACAATAAAATTTACCATGTAATTGCTAGTGGATCTGGAATTACAAGTACATCGCAGATTAAACTTGCAGCAAACCTTAATGATGCATTTGCGGGTGCTTCAGTTACATATAACAATTCTGGAGGAACTATCGAAATTGTTAGTAGAGTTGTTGATAAGAGACCTGGAGAACTTGGACATCCAGTCCAGTTTGATACAACTTTCAACCAGTGGTACATAAACACATCAACTGAAGAATCAGATACTCTATATCCTAGAATTGCAAGTGCTGGTGTATCTGGCATTGGTGCAGCAACTCCAAGAACTTTCTTCACTAGGATACAAGATAATAGAAATGCAATCGATAGTGTCTACAGAATTCGTTACGTAATTCCAAAAGAGGCTGTAAATGCAAGACCTCCTATTGATGGTTTTGTTCTTCAAGATAGCAGCAACACTTCTGGATTTACTACATCAATTATTCAAAAGTATTTCCCAGATACAACAGCAACACTTTCTGATCCAACCGAGATTCGTAAGTTCAACTTTATTGCAGGTGCTGATTGGAGTTTAGGGACTGCAAATATTGAAACCGAAATTCCACATTATCTTCAAATAGGAGCATATGTTGAACTGAAGAACATTAAGAGTACTAACAACACAGTTGGTGCTGGTGCAAGTGGATTTAACGGCATCTATCCTGTCGTTGGTATTTCGAGTGCAAAACACTTCTCTGTTGGTATTACAACAGATCCAGGAACATTTACCAACAACACATCACAAAGAGACACAAATCTTCCAAGATTTATTCAAAAAGACTATAAAGAAACATTCTCAATCTATCGTTCAAAACAATTTAAAGAATATATTGAGGGACAACAGGATGGTGTGTACCACATCCTACTAATCAACAATTCAAATAGACCAAAAGCTGCTCCATTTACTGGATTGAAATTCTCTCAACCAATTATCAATTTCTATCCACAACTTGATAAGGACAATGCAAACTCAGATCCAAAATCATCTGTTTCATTTGCACTCCCAAATCCAATTGGAGAGGTTGTTATAAGTGATCCAAGAGATAGTGTAAGTAGAGAAGCACTTGATAAAGGATTGCAGGCAATTGGTGTTGGTGCTGGTATCACTGATATCGTATCTACTTCAACAACTTCACATACAATTTACTATAAGAATGAGCACAGACTGAATAGAGTTGAAAAGGTTGGTATTGTTAGTGCTGGTGCAAACTATGGTAGTGGTGGAGGAACTGAATATTTCTATAATGCAAAACTAGTTGCTATTGGAAATTCAGTTACAGGCAAACACGCAACAGCAAAGATTAAAGTTGGAACTGGTGGCACAATTGCTTCTGTCGAGATTATGGACGGAGGAAGTGCATATGGAATTGGTAATACTCTTGCAATTGTTGGTGTTACAACCTCTGCCAATCATGTCGTTGGTGTTGTAAGTGTAACATCGATTTATAGCAATGAGAATAGTCTCGTAAGTCTGGCAGGTATTCCTATAAAGGCATTTGACGGATACAATAATAACTATCGTGTTGTTGGAGTTACAACTGGCGATACTACAAGAGTTGATGTAAAATCATTTGAAGATATTCCAGCAGCAGCACTTAATCCAACTGGACTTGGACCAGCAGCAACAGCATTTGCTTCTGCTTATGTAAACGATCAAGCAATTCCAGTAAGTAGCATTGAATATGATCCATCTGTTGGAATAGCAACAGTAACAACAACAATTTCTCATGGTTATCAGGTAGGAAATGGTATTGAAATTGCTGGTGCAAATGAATCTGTTTATAATCAAAGAGTTCCAATTGGAGAAATTAAAAGCTTAAATACCTTCAGTGTTAATCTTGGAATTGGAAATTATGCTCCTCCATTGACTGGAGAGGTATATGCAGTAACTGATGCTCTTAACATCCGTGCAAATGGTGGAAATCTTACAGAAGAAAATGAGAATATTGGTGGAAGACTTACTCCACCATATGGAGATATTCGAACCACTCTATCTGTTTCAATTGGAAACATGACGGATGACAATATAAGCGTAACTAACTCTGACAATATCAACTTCCAGATAGGTGATTACTTGCTGATTGATGATGAAATTGTAAGAATTAAGCGTTCAGTTATTCCTGGCGATTCTCTCAGAGTATTCCGTGGAGTTCTTGGAACTAGAAGAAAAATGCACGTTAATGGATCTGTTGTTAAGAGAATCCGTGTTCTTCCAATTGAACTTAGAAGAAACTCATTTATTAGAGCATCTGGTCATACTTTTGAGTATGTTGGTTTTGGTCCAGGAAACTATTCGACTTCAATTCCATCAAAGCAAAATAGATCTCTGAATGTAAGAGAGAAGTTCTTGGCACAATCATCCAAAGAAAATGGTGGATTGGTTGTCTATACTGGTATGAATGATGCTGGTGAATTTTACATTGGAAACAAGAGAGTAAGTTCTGCGACTGGTAAGGAAGAGGTTGTTGATGCACCAATCCCAACAATCACTGGTCAAGATGTAGGTCAGGATGATATTAACACTGGATTTGATGTTCTGACTCCACTACAAGCAAATATTACTCGTTCAATTCGTGTTGAGGGTGGACCAAGTAATGATATTGTCTCGGAATTTGATGGTCCAGTCCTATTCAATGAAAAGATTACTTCAACATCAATGAAAGGTGTTCAGGTTTCCTCCTTGTTAATTCAAGGTGAGCAGACTATCTCTAGAAAGTATACGGTTGGTATTGCTACCCCAACAAATGCTGGAACAGTTGGAGATGTCGTCTTTAATGTAACTCCAGAAAATGGTGGTACTATTGGATGGGTCTATACCACAGGAAACGAATGGAAATCTTTTGGTAATATCTCTCATTGATTAAAATTTTATAAATAAACCATGGAGGGGAAAGTGAACCTCAGGAGAACCAATGGGAATTAACAAGAACTTTACCGTCAAGAACGGAATAGAAGTAAACACTGATTTAATCTATGCGAGTGCAGAAACTCGTAAGGTTGGTATTGGTTCAACTATTCCAGAGTATGATTTAGAGGTAAGAGGCGGAATAGGTGCTACTAATTTAACACTCACTGGGTCAGCAAGTTTCTTAGATAGTGTTAATGTTTCTGGATTTACAACTGTAAATGACCTAAACATCACTGGAAATCTTGCTGACGTTGCGAATGCAAATATAACAGGTATTGCAACAATCAATACTTTATATACTTCTGGTGGTAATGTTGTTGCCGGTTTTGCAACTGTTACCGATCAAATCATTGTAAGTGGTGGAGCATCATTCTCCGGCATTACAACAATTAACACTCTATATTCCCTAGGTGGTAATATAATTGCAGGAGTTGCTACAATAACCAAACTCGAATCCTCAGGAGGATCTATTGTTGCTGGTATTGTAACAGTTTCTAGTGAACTGGATGTTAATGGCGATGCATCAGTTTCTGGTGATGTATCAGTTTCTGGTGTTGCAACTGTAAATACTTTATATACTTCTGGTGGTAATATCGTTGCAGGTATTGCAACAGTAACCACATTATATTCCTCGGGAGGTAATATTGTTGCTGGCGTTTCAACGCTTGGTATTGCAACAGTAACTAGTTTAAACTCCTCAGGAGATGTATCAATCCTTGGTGATACATCGGTAGTAGGTAGTGCATCTTTAAGTAGTTTAGATGCCTCTGGTAATGTAACAATATCTGGTATTACAACACTAACTGATTTAAACTCTTCTGGGGATGTAACAGTCTCTGGAGATGCTTTAGTATCTGGTATTGGAACTATTAATACTTTATATTCTTCGGGAGGTAATATTGTTGCTGGCGTTTCAACACTTGGTATTGCAACAGTAACTAGTTTAAACTCCTCAGGAGATGTATCGATCCTTGGTGATACCACTATAGCACGTCTAAGTTCTTCTGGTGACGCAGTATTTACAGGAATCTTAACAGCACATACGTTAAACTCTGTTGGAGATGCATCATTTACTGGTATTACTAGTATCAATACATTAAATTCCTCAGGTAATGCAACATTTACAGGAATCTTAACAGCACATACGTTAAACTCTGTTGGTGATGCACTATTCAGTGGTGTTACAACTACAACTAGTTTAACATCTGTGAATTCAGTATTCAGTGGTATTACAACTACAAATCATCTAGAATCTGTTGATTCAAATCTAACGGGTATAACTACCATTAGTAACTTAGCATCTGGTATATCTACCGAATTTGTTGCTGCTGCTGGAATTCAATCTGGTGGAGTTACTATTGGAACTGCAACAACTTTAAACTTTGTGGGGTCTGGTGTTACTTCGGTCACTATTGCTGATAATGTAGCAGAGGTCTTTATTGGAATCTCAACCGTCATCTATGAAAAGCAAGTCAATATTGTAAGTGTTGCAACTTCAGAATTCAATTTTGATTACAATCCCGGTGCAACTGAAGTATATTATAATGGTTCAAAATTAGTTGGTGGAACTGACTATGCCGCAACTGATGGAAGTGTTATTCAATTAACTTTTGATGCAGTGTCTGGAGACACTGTTGAAATTATAACATTTACAAATACTATAGCATCTCTCGACAGATCATTCTGGTCCAGTTATGCTTCCGGTATTTCTACAACATCAAATGTTAAGGTTGGTGTTAATACTTCGGCAGGAGTCGTCCTTACATCAGCAAATGGAACTAATTATCGTTTGTATGTTGAAAACGACGGGACTCTAAAAACTGAATTAGAGTCTTAAAACTCACATATATATCAGAACTATATTCACCAATAAATAACTAAAAACTTACACCATGTCAAGAGCAAGAGATCTAGCGGCGCTAGTAACACCAAATCTGTTCAATCAAGATGACACCCGATCGCAAGTTGGTTTGGGTACGACTGATATTGGTGCAAAAATTCAAGTATCTGGTGCAGTCTCTGCAACCTCATACTATGGTGATGGTTCCAATTTGACGGGAATTGTACTCCCTAGTGATAGTGACCAGACATTTGATAGTCTAAACATAACTGGAATCGCAACTATCAATCAACTTTCTGTTGGAAGTACGGTTGATAATCTAACTCTAAATCACACCACTCTGACTGGAATCACGACGATAGGTGGTACTCTTAGTGTTGGTAATAGTGAAGGAAATCACGGTCAATATGTAATTTCTACAGGCATTGGAGTAACATGGATTGATCCTATTCAAATTAGGACGGATCAGGAGTTTACTGCTACTCCAGGACAAACTTTATTTACTTTCGATCACGATCCAGCAGGTCTTGATGTATTCAAAAACGGTCTAAAATTAGCAGACTCTGCATATAATTCTGATGGTGGAACTGTAGTTACTCTCACATCTGGTGCATCTGGCGGAGATATAATTCATTTGGTCGGATATGGTGTTTCTGCAAACTCGGGAACATTTGGAAGTTTAACCGTCAAAAATGGTGGCACAGTTAAAGGAAATCTTGGTGGAATCAAGGTTGTTGATTTTGTTGGAGAAGATATAGTTGTAACTGGAGCTGGTGTAAGTGCAAAGGTTACTATTCCACCAAGACAAGGATTTATAGACACATCAGATACAAGATTGTCGATTAAATATAGCAACGTTGGTGGTGGGACAACCAATTTCCCATTTACTGGAATTGCAACAGGGATAAACAATAGAAATACTACGGATGTATTTGTTGATGGTGTAAAAATAAAACCAGAAAATATTGATTACTCATCATCATCATTTGTTCAAATACCAGCAGTATCAGCAGGAAGCACAGTAGAAGTTTTTACATATCCAGAAACTGCAAGAGTATCTATTGGCGATACATTAGATGCTACTGGAATTGTAAGACTACAATCTAGTATTGGTGAAGACGTATCAACAAAACCATTTGATGTCTACTATTATGGTTCTTCTGGTACTGGATCTAGAAAATTAAAGGATGGTACAGAGTATAATTCATCATTTGGTGACGTTATTATTATAACTGGGGCAGATAGCACAGATCATTATGAAATCTTTGGTATTAATGATGGTTCAAGACTTGGCATATCAACATCAACTGCAACTGCAGGTCAAACAGTATTTACAACACCATCTACTTTTACTGCAAGTAACGTTGATGTCTTTATAAATGGTATTCGTTTACGTGACGAAGACTATACTGTTTCTGGAGCATCACAAATTACACTGACTGCTGGTGCTTATGCGGATGATCATGTTCAAATCTTTGAATATACGCCATGGGCAAGAACTGGAGTCACAACGATTACAGCAGGTGCAGGACAAACTGAGTTCACAGTTGGAGCATCAAGTGCAGCAACAGATAATGACGTTTATATCTCTGGTATTAGATTAAGTAGCGCAGAGTTTAATGTTATTGGACTAGGAAATACAATTCAACTTACTTCTGGAACACTTCTCAATGAAGTCGTTACAGTTGTTGGTTTTGCAACGACTGCAAGAACTGGACTTGCAACCAACTATTCTAACAGCAGTTTTGTATCAGGACATCAAAATCTCATTCCTGTTGCAAATTCTACTGGAGTACTTGAAGTATTTGAAAATGGTGTTCTTCTAAACGATGCGGATTATACTCCAGATAGTGATGAGTATACTGCAGATAATGAATTTAGAATCTTAATTACTGCTGCTTTCAGTGTTTCGGAACATGTTGAAGTCGTACAATATAATCATCTAGGTAATCAGAGAGCAAGAACATCTACTAGCATTACTCCATTCGATGGGCAGTCAGTATTCCCATTCCTCTATACTACAGATCTTGTTGACGTATTCAGAAATGGATTTAAAGTTATAAGTCACGACTATAACAGTGAATCTCAGACTGAAATTGACTTCCTTAACTATACATTATCAAGCACAGATCACCTTGAATTGATTTCCTATACCCCAATCAGATTTACTGATTTTATAAAGGTTGAGAATGGTCTCTATAATTTAGCAACTGGTGTTGGAATTGGAACGGAATCAATAGATTATCAATTAACTGTTGGTTCTGTAGGTTCTTCGGGAACATCATTATATGTAAATGGTGATGTAACAACAACAGGTGTTGTTAATGTTGGAACTGGAACCACGATTGAAAGTGGTGCTATTCATGTAGGATCTGGGGTAAGTGTTACTGACTCTGGTTTCTTTGTCGGAAGCAATACTTTTAACAGTTCAGGACTTAACCTAGCAACTGGAGTCGTTACTGCTTCCAGTTTTGATGGAACAATATCTACAGCAACTAACGCGAATGTAGCAACAGTTGCTCTTGGATTCACTGGAGATGGTTCTATTAATACTTCAGGAGCTATTACGGCATCTAGTTTTACTGGTAATCTAACTGGTAACGTAACAGGAACAGCAACTACAGCAACAACTGCAACGACATTAGCATCTAATTCGAGTGTAAACACCTCTGGTATCATCACTGCTGCTTCAGTAACTGCTACAACCTTTACCGGAAACTTAACCGGTAATGTAACAGGAACGGCAACTACAGCAACAACTGCAACTAGTTTACCTGGTGATATTAATATCAACACTACAGGTATTATTGGAGCATCTGCTATTTCTGCAACTAGTGGTTTTGTTGGTAACTTAACCGGTACTGCATCCAATGCAAGTGAAGCAACAGTTGCTCTAGGATTTACTGGAGATGGTTCTATTAATACTTCAGGTGTTATTACAGCAACTAGTTTTACGGGAGACTTAACTGGCAATGTTACTGGAAATGTAACAGGAACAGCAGATGCAGCAACAACTGCAACGACATTAGCATCTAATTCTAGTGTAAACACCTCTGGTATCATTACTGCTACTTCTTTCACCGGAGACTTAACTGGTAATGTTACTGGAAATTTAACAGGAAGAGCAGATGTAGCAACAGTTGCTCTTGGATTCACTGGAGATGGTTCTATTAATACTTCGGGTGTTATTACAGCAACTAGTTTTACGGGAGACTTAACAGGAACAGCATCAACAGCAACACTTGCGATTGGATTTGCTACTGATTCCTCCATCAATACTTCAGGTATTATTACTGCTGCTTCATTTACTGGAGATCTAACAGGAAATGTTACTGGAACAGCATCAACAGCAACACTTGCTCTTGGATTCACTGGAGATGGTTCTATTAACACTTCTGGTATTATTACAGCATTTTCTATAACTGCTGGTTCATTTATTGGAACTGCAACCGAAGCAACAGTTGCTCTAGGATTCACCGGAGATGGTTCTATTAACACTTCTGGTATTATTACTGCTGCTTCATTTACTGGAGACTTAACTGGTAATGTAACAGGAAATGTAACTGGAACAGCATCAACAGCAACACTTGCTCTTGGATTTACAGGAGATGGTTCAATTAATACTTCAGGTATTATTACTGCTGCTTCATTTACTGGAGATCTAACAGGAAACGTAACTGGAACAGCATCAACAGCAACACTTGCGATTGGATTTGCTACTGATTCCTCTATCAATACAGTTGGAATTATTACTGCTGAGTCGTTTGTATCCAATGGTGATGTTACACTCGTTGGTGATAACAATATTCTTGGTATTGGAACTGGTTATAGCGTAGGTATTGGCAGCACTCAACCACAACAAGAACTTGATGTTATAGGAACGATTCGTGCAACTTCATTTGTTCATTCTGATGGAAGATTGTTTGCTTCGGATGTTGCACAGGTTGCTATAGCACTTACAGAAGATGCTAGTGTAAACACTACTGGAATTATTACTGCTGCTTCATTTACTGGTTCTGGTGTCGGACTTACAGATCTTCAAGCAAGTCAACTTACTGGAGCATTACCTTCACTTGATGGTTCTGCACTAACAGGTGTTGTTGGTTCTGGTAGTGGAGTCATTATTCAGGATGATGCTACTAATGTTGGAACTGCTGGAACAATTAACTTCGGAGATAATATTGCTGCTTCATTCTCCAATGGAACTGCTACCGTATCTGTTACAAACTTTGTTACTAGTGTTAACTTCCTAGACAATATAGAAGCAAACTTTGGCAATTCTTCAGATGGACGTATTACATACACAAATTCTGATGATACATTCTCTGTAAAAGTCCCTGGTGGGACTGGTGATCTTGTTCTTGGTGCTGGTCCAGAAGTTAGAATTACTAACGAGGATGGTACAATTGATAGAGCAGTGTTTACTGGTGCTGGTGTAAGTGTAACTGGTGGTGGTACATTTACTGGAATTGTCACTGCATCATCTCTAGAGTTACAATCTACTGATCAATTCTTGATTGTAACGAGAATGACCACAGCACAAAGAGATGGAGTTGCATCAACAACTGCTGGTTCAATTGTATTCAATACAACAACCAATAAGCATCAGGGTTACGATGGTTCTTCTTGGAATGACCTCTATTAATTGTATCAATAAAAAAACAATAAATAAATACACGTAAAAAAATTATTTTAAGAATGTCAAACTATAACGTAGAGTTATCGCAACTTGCAAGATATGTAACTATTGATGATACAAACCAACACATTAGTTTTGGTTCAACGGTATCCAGTTTGAACGTGAAAAATTCGGCACTGACCGTTGATGGTGATCCTGCTGCTAGTGTTATTAGTGAATCAACAACTTATTATGTTACTGTGAATAATCTCACTGAAAGAGATGGTACTTTATCAAAACCATGGAATTCACCAACTGAGGCAGCAGAATACTTATCACAAAGACGTATTAAGAGTGGTGTAACAGTTACAGTTTCAATTAATAGCGGAACTTACCTATTCACTTCTCCAATTAGATTGGATCACCCACAAGGTTCACAAATTAAATATGTTGGTACAGCACCAACAACAACAAAACCAAGAGGTGCTACACTGAATGGTGGTGGAACTAGAGGTTACACTGTAGGAACTGAAGCAACTAATGATGTTACTCTAAGAAATTATTACACGGTAATATGGCAGTTTAATTCCACTACGGGAATCTTAGTTGGTCCAGAGTCCACTCTTGTTCTGCAAAATATTCTTATTCGTGGAAATTATGTTGCAAATGATCCAGATTCTACAGATGCAATCAGAGTTCAGAATGGAAGAGAAGGTGGTTTAGGTGGTTCTATTGAACTAATTGATTGTGCAATTCATAACTTTGCTAATAGAGGAATTGCTCTTGTCTTTGGTGGTTATGCAACATTGCGTGACGTATCTATCACTAATTGTGGAGGAGGTATTGGTAATTCTTCTGGGGTTATTCTTGGTGACTTGGGTACAGCACCCAACCAAATTTCAAATTTGACAATATCTAATAACATGGGTAATGGAATCACTCATACAAGAAATGGTACAGGTCGCTATATAGGTTCATATATTGCTAATAATGGTGCAAATGGAATTGATTTGATCGAGAATTCTTCTTGTCGTGCGTCAAACTCAACAATCACCAATAATGGCAAAAAAGGAGTTGTAGTACAACAAAGTGGTTCAGTTCAACTTGGTGCTGCCACAGTAACTGGTAATGTACAACAAGATCTATTCGCACTTTCAAATTCATATATAGATTTCCGGTCTTTCGCTGGCACAGCAACTGCAAATAAAGTATCTCCTTTCTTTAATACAACAGGGAATAACGGGTCATTTATTCAAAACTAATACATAAAATCATTTCTTTTCTCACATCTCACACTATCAGGTAAAATCAATGGTAATTATAGTTAGAAACACTGGAACAATAGAAGAAGCAGTAATGATGTACACTACACCAGAGTGGACTCATGCTATTAATATGCAACATGGTGCTGGTATTGGTTACACCGTAGCAGATACTGTTATGAATACTCATAACATTCTCGGAATATCATCAGAAACAGATCCAGTCACAGGTGTAGCATCAACTGAAATTCCTCCAATGACACATAATGAGGTTATTGCTGTTAAGATTGGAAACAGTTTTAATATCGCTGCATAAAAAATCATTATATTTTTTCACCCTATCGAGTAAAATCAATGGTAATTATAGTTAGAAATGACGAAGCAGTAATGTATTTCACTGATTCAGAGTTTTCAGATGCGACTGGAATGATGCACGGCACTGGATTTGCTGGTGTGGGTTATACTGTACCGAATAATGTGATGAATACTCATAGTATTCTTGGAATATCATCAACCTATGATGTTGTCACAGGTATAACTTCGACTGATGGTGTAGAACCAATGACGCATAGTGAGGTTGCTGCTCTTGCTATTGGATCTAGTTTTGCTATTCCAGCATAAATAAACATACACAAAAAGTTTATCAAAGAATGGGAAACTATAACGTCGAAATATCACAACTTGCAAGAAATGTATCAGTGGCTGATACATCGCAATTTATTGGTATTGGAATTACAGATCCTTCACAAAAGTTAGAAGTTTATGGTAACCTATCTTTGGTAGGTAAAATTATTGCTGGTAATAGAAATCATCTAAACTTAAACTTTGATAATCTTCTAGATTTTAATGCAGAAACAGGAATCACTGCATTTAGACCTATTAACTTCATTGATACTTCAGCAACTGTTAAAATTGCAAGAGTCACTGATAATTTAGGTAATGATTCTGCTGTTGAGTTTCAAACTTGGAACTCTGATATAACATTGAATACCTCATATTGGGACATATATGGTGGTTATTATGGAATGGCACTTCGAGATAGATTTCCGGGAAGAGTTAAAAATAGATTATTTGTTGGAACGGGAGGGAATGTATTAATAGGTTCAACTCAAGGTTCTGCTCAAGATTCCGCACTAGAAATTTCTGCTAATGGACCTAGTAATATTCTACAGGTTCAAGGTGATACTTATATTTCTGGAAAAGTACATATTGGATCTAATGAAAATACTGACATTGCTCTTCAAGCAGATGGAAATGTAAGAGTTGGTTTCTCTACAACATCAAACTATATTGCATTTCACGGCACATGGTGGGATGGAGCATCATCACCAGGAGTAGATCAATCTGCATCTAGAACAAGATACACAAATACTTTTCTTGGAGAAAGGATTTTTACATCTGGTGAATTTCCAGATCCTCTTGGAGAAAACGCAGAATTACTCATCTATAAGGGTAATGACAATGCCCACAATCAATTCGGCACAGATAGAATCCGTTATCTATCTGGATCACATGATTTCCAATTAATACCTAATACTCTTGGTTCTGGAAGTTTTGAAGAAGTTGGAAATGCAACTGGTGTCACCACTGCTCTTACGATACGCGGTAATGGTGGTAGTTCACCCGGAATTACAACAGTAACTGTTTTCGGTGATTTTGTTGTTAATGGAGATTTTGAGAGTGATGTAACTATATCTACTGGTAATTCTATAACTGGTTCTGGTATTGGTTTAACTGGAACAATTGATGCCCCAGATGGAACTTATGGTAGTAGTAGTGCTGCGCTACAAATTACTGTAGCAGATGGAAGAATTAGTAATGTCTCCACAGTCACAATGACTACGGGAGTAAGTAATATTGGAGAAGTAATCATTCATGACAATGATGTTTCAGTTGGTACTGCGGGAACAATTAACTTTGGAAGCAATCTAACTGCATCTCCTGCATCTCTTGGCATTTCAACTATATCTGTTAGTGGTTCTCTCTTTTCTTACGATCAGGCAACAAATCAACTGCAACAGTCTACAGGTACTAATGTAACATTACCTTTAGCAGGAACAGGTGATGATCAAGACGGTCTCTTATCTCATGAAGATAAAACCAAACTAGATGGTATTGCTGAAGGCGCTGAAGTTAATGTTCAAGCAAATTGGACTGCTACTTCTGGTGATTCTTTCATTCAGAATAAACCAACATTAGGTACTGCTGCCGCAACAAACTCTACCGATTATGCAACTGCTGCACAGGGAGCACTTGCAGATAATTCGACACAAATCATTTCTACAAATACCACTTTCTACGTTTCAAATACTGTGGGTGATGATAATAACGATGGATTAAGTTCAAGTTCTCAATGGGAAACAATACAAAAAGCAGCAGATTATTTGTCTGTAAGACGCATCAAGAATGGTGTTAGATGCACAGTTTTAATTGCTGCTGGAACTTATACTTCTTCAGTCCCACTTAATCTAGATCACCCACAGGGTGAATCAATTGTTTATAAAGGTGCTACACCATCAGGAACTAAACCAGTAGGAAATGCATTAAAAGGATCTAGTGGAACTGCGATTAGAGGTTATACTGCAGCATCTCAATTATATAATAATGGTTTATTACAAGCATATTACAATACTACATTGCAATTCAATTCTTGTAGTGGTATTGTAATTGGTCCAAACGCTAGTGTTTGCCTTGAAAATATTCTGCTTCGTGGGAACTTTGCGAAAGGTGAGAAACATGGTGTTCTCTTGAGAAATGATTCTGGAGCATTTAAGGGATCAGGAGGCACAGTTTCTATGAGTAACTGTGCAATTCATAATTTTGGAAATTCTGGACTTTATCTTGTATTTGGTGGATTTGCCAATCTTGCAAATGTAACAATCACTAATTGTGAGGTAGGTATTCTTAACGCATCTGGAGTTATTCTAGGAGATCAAAGTGATTCTAGTTTAGGTGCTCAGTCTCAACCACCTTTAACGATTTCTAATTGTGATGGTAACGGGTTAATTACACTTAGAAGTGCTGCAGAACGCATTAACGATTGCCTGATTGCAAATAATAAAGGAAGAGGAATTGAATCTCGTGAAAGTTCTTCTACACGCGCTGATAAATGTACTATTGACAATAATGGACTAGAGGGAGTTTCAATAGAAAACAGTGGTAGTGTTCTAATAAAAAACTCTACCGTTACAAATAACGGTTTTGATAATCCAGCAAAACCAAAAGCACCACTAAAAGCATCAATTAACTCTTCGATTGATTTCAGAGCAACACAGAGTAACACTACAACTTTTAGTGGTAATGCAACTGCAGTATCACCTCCATTCAATACAATTGGAAATAGTGGTGCTATTATTGTAGCATAAGAAATCATAGGTTAATAAGTTCTTTAACCCCTCTCGAAGGGGTTTTTTAATGTCTTGACAGATATTGAATGTCTCTGTAGAATATCTTTGTTAAGGTTGATAGAGAAATTTTATGTATCTTTGAGTACTATGAAGACATTTAAGCAAACAAGTGATAAACCTTATGATAGACATCACTATAAATTAGTTTATACTAATGATCAGTCAGTAATCTTTGACAATTACGAAGAATTAAGACTTGAATGGTATAATACACCTGAGATGTTTAGAAAACATGTTGAGGTTCTGGATATCAAAACAAAGAAAACAAAGAAAGGATTTAATGATTAAACATGGCATTATCTAAACAAACACTTGATCATCTTTTAGAAGTTGAATCACATTTACGTTCTGCAATTAAGTGTGCAGCAGTGAATGAGAATCCAACGGTTGTGAGTAGTCTTGGTAAGATTCTTCTTGAATTAGATTCACTTAAAAGGTATGAAAATATCATTGACATGCTAGAAAGTCGTAAAGATGGAAGTAGTGGATCATTTGATAATTTCTCTAATGATTAACAATGTGGATACTCATTGTAAATCTCTTTTTAAGATATACTAATTGTATTATCTACAAAAATGATAGAAGAGTCCGTCTTGATTGGACTTGGAAAAGAAATCGTTTAACTTGGGTGTTAATTGCACCGAAGAATAAGAGATTTATTAGAATTTACACAAGAAAAATCGGATTGGAAAAGTATCACGAAAGATAGTGTGCCAGTTGCCGAAGTGTACACTAAACCCCCACTGTGGGGTTTTTTGCTTTATATTATGTTCATCGACAAGGAAACGCCTTGACCATCACTCTTCGCCCACATCAAAAGCGTATTGTAGAGCGTCTGGCAAAGTATGATCGTGGGCAAGTAAATGTCACGACTGGTGGCGGCAAAACACTCACCATGATTATGGATCTCCAGCGTACACTCAAAAACAATCAGTCTGGAACCACAACTGTTGTTGTTGCTCCAAGAATCCTTTTGAGTGAGCAACTTTGCAGTGAATTTCTTGAGGTGATTGATACCACTCACACTCACATTATGCACGTTCATAGTGGAGAAACACATCACTTCAGCACTACAAAGCACGATAAGATTTCATTGTTTGTTGATTGTGCTCGTAGTGTTGGTGAGAATGTGATTATTTTCACCACATACAACTCTTTGGAGCGTATTCAGCAGGCAGATGTTGAGGTGAATACGATTTACTTTGACGAGGCACATAACTCCGTCAAGCGTAACTTTTTCCCTGCAACTGAGTTCTTTTCTGAGAAAGCAGATCGTTGCTATTTCTTCACTGCAACTCCAAAACATTCCCTGACTGTCTCGAAACCAGGCATGAATTGGGGTCATGTTTATGGTCAGGTTCTTGCAAATGTTCCTGCTCCTGAGTTGGTTGAAGGTGGGTTCATTCTTCCCCCTAAAGTTGTTGTCAAGCAACTACCTATGATTCAAGGTCGCAAGGTTGTATTTGCTGATGATTGTGACAATCTGCTGGAAACTATTGATGACAACAACATTGACAAGACTCTGATTTGTGCTCGTACAACCAAGCAGATTATCAATCTGATTACACAATCTGATTTCTGCCTTCAACTTTCAAAACGTGGTTATTCTTGGATGACGATCACATCTAAGACTGGTGCAATTATTGACGGTCAGAAGGTCAATCGTGAGCAGTTCTTTGATACTCTCAATGCATGGGGTAAAGATCCTTCCAAAAAGTTTGTGGTTTTACATCACTCTATCCTGTCTGAAGGTATTAATGTTTCAGGTTTGGAGGCGGTAATCTTCATGCGGAACATGGATTATGTAGGTATTTCCCAGTCAATCGGACGTGTTATCAGACTTGGCGGTTCTTCTAAGACCTTTGGGCTCGTCTGTGTGCCCACTTATGACAAGGTTGGTATATCCACTGCCAAAAAGGTGCAAGCGGTCGTTGACACCGTATTTCACAAGGGTCAACCTGCCATCTCGGAGATTCGACGATGAATGAAATAGTTGATTGGAAACTTGGTATTGCAATAGTACCATTAATTTCCAAGGGTAAGAGTCAGAAATATGTTCTGATTCATGGTGGAAAGCAGTGCAAAACCTTTGCCAAGTGGAGCACTGCTGAAT
>Ga0070753_1000470_pt1 | contig 24656 bp, 8 predicted proteins | sample VirMetDEL_Aug_31_FD_77441 | JGI IMG/M metagenome (GOLD analysis project Ga0070753, IMG submission 77441) | Aqueous microbial communities from the Delaware River and Bay under freshwater to marine salinity gradient to study organic matter... | ecosystem: Environmental > Aquatic > Marine > Coastal ... | reverse complement strand
GTAAAGTTACGAAGCAAAGACACAGGGAACGAAAACACGTTCACACTCAGCAGCGCAACCGCCATAACCAAGCCTGACGGGACGGTATCGCACTACGATGGTGTCACCTACCCACGAACTGCTTTAGTAGTACACGACGCTTATGACGCACTCGACGGACTCAAACCTCACAACGCTGCTGTACATGATGGACATCGAGAGTTGCTACAGGTGTCGGTTATGTTCAACAAACGTCACCTGTCTTTGCGAATCAACGGCGACATTGTTGCTGCGAAAACACTGACATCTGACCATGAACTGGTCATGTACCCAACACAGGTGTTTGTTGGTGGACAGGGCGGTGAATTCCGTGGGACGATAGAAGCCATACATTGGGCACGGGGTGCTCATGACAGTAGCGTTGATTCGTATGCTCCAGTATTAACCGATTCGACTCTTGGCCTTTGGCGATTTGAAGAACCTATTGAGCCAATATCGACTATTCTCGCACTCCCTTCACTTTCAGCATCAACGTCAGCCAACTCGACCATTACAATTGGAGCAACGGAAGCCCAGTCACTCATTGATGTACTAACAGGTAAAAGTGGCATCACATCAATTGACTTGACTTCCGCTACTTATTCCGCAGGCAATTACACCGTGACAAAGAACGCAGCCAACTCAGAAAGCACAATTACAATTCCCCAAGTATCTTTTAACTTACTCATTAACCCTCTCGGCTATAATCGGACAACTGGTGTACCCAACCGTGAGGCACCTGAACGTGTACGTCTGACGAATGTTGACGCAAGTGCTGGTACGATAACAGTCGAAAGCATACACCTCGACTTTGTCTCAAACACAACAAACGGACGACGTGGTTTACTCATGGCGCACAGTGCAAGCGATGCAGTCATTGTCATAGGTGATTGTCTTGTTGACAGCGGCACTGCAAACCAAGGCGTAGGTACAGGTACACAATTTTCAAACAGGCAAGGACAAGTCGCCGTTGACGAAAGTGACTTTGAAAACCATGGTATCGTATTTTCAACACGAATGGCAATCGCCGATGACCCGTACATGAAATATTCAGCGACTACGAACATGGGTGCTGCATTCACGGCAGGTCACACGGGTCGACACATACTCAATCATGTCAAGAGCCATCCTTACATTGGTATGCTACCGCGCCCGATTGATTCAGAAGTCGAGCAAAACATCGACGGCTCAGCATCAGTTATGACTGCCACCTTTGCTCCACAGTATGCAAACGTACGTGATGCAGCGCCTGCGAACTCAATCGTCTCGTTCTATGATGTTTCAGGACCGTTTACAGTCGCATCAACATCATTTACAACGGAAGTCAAGCAAGTTGTCGAAAACGGCATGGCAGGTATTACAGACAGCAATCGTGACCTTTTAGCGTTAGGTGTCGAAGATGTAAGAAACTTCTTACTTCGTTCAGCCACATCGACTTCTCTTACCTCGCTCACTACAGATAGCGACGAGCACATCCGTCACATGACACCATCTTCTGAAAGCCGAACTGCCATGTTGGAAATACCTTCTTTGTTGCAGTATGGTCGCCCAGCGCTTGTTCAGGTCAAATACAACGCTGTCGACATTACCGGTCGTGGTATCAAACATGCTGCTACTGCACGACTGACCGCAGGTATCAGCGGTGGTGGCACTGTACTCACGTTTGCTTCTGTCAAACAGTTTGGTGCTAATACTGATACAATCACTGCTGACCTCATTAGTATAGGAGGAGAAGTAGCGGGTGCAAGTTCAATCACTGCAACAATCAGTCACTCGGCAAACACACTCACGTTTTCGTCAGCCACGACAGGTGCATTCCAGTCAGCGGCTACTACAAACGCAATCGTCAATTCGTATCTCAGTCACGGGGCACTTCTTGTGGAGAGTACTTATCCTGATGTTGGAGAGGAAGTTACTTCGGGAACACGTATCATCGATTTGATTCACACGGACATCAAAGCAGGTAACGCTGTTGTGCATGCAGCAGGTGGTGTGCTTCGCTGTGTTACTACGAGTCAGATGCTTTACAAAGAAGGAGAATTGAACGGTGATGATGAAGAGGGTCACCAAACAGAACGTGTTCTCGACTTTACAATGTGCCCTGAAAATTATCTTCCAGTCCACACTTCCGATTCGCCCCAACTTAATCCACGTCGCATACTTTCTCCTCGTGCAAGCAACAGCGCCCGTGATTCGGTGTTCAACCGAATCGTGATTATACCCTCAAGCAATGGCAACGACAAGTTCGATGTCGACTTAGACGGCCATCTTGTACAAGGTAAGCAAGGTACTGTTCGTAAAAGCACAGGCGTTTTCGTCAATAACAACGGTGGTCACGCAGCAGGGACGACGACAATCACTGTCGATGGTGCCAACGCTACCAATTTCTTCGGCGCAGGGACACGTCTTTTCAGCCTTGATGGTGTTCAACTTGGTACAGTAGGTAGTTCAACTAGTACCTCAATTACATTAGCATCAGGTAGCACACAAGCAGTCGTTGACAACGAAGAATTGTTTTACCAACCGATGGGTAAAGCAGTCGGGACAACTGCTCAAAGCAGTGGTGTGCACGAAGTATTTGACATCGTTTCGCACACTACAGACGGTATATACACCGAATTCGTTGTACAGCCGTCTGACCGCAATCGATTTACACAATTGTCAAAATTGTTTACAAACGAACAAGGCACAAACGTACGAGCCAACCAGTTTGAAATCCATTATCTCATGGGACGTGGTCGTGCGCTTACAATGTCCGACGGTGACGCAGGTACCTCAGTCCTCCGAGCACACGGACTTGGGGCTGACTTGGCTGCTAATTCAATCAGTGTCAAGGGTGACGGAGCACCTGATTCATTCATCGTCAAGGAGACGATGCCCGGTTCGCCAGTCGTCACAGTAACGCTTGGGGGCGCAGGGCAGGGTGCTATCAACACGAAGCCAACCTACAACCCTTCGCCAACGGCTCGACTTGGTTGGTCGACACGCAGGGATTGTTCAGTCAGGGTGTCGGCAACTACCAGCACGAAGGTTACGGTTGTGCCTCTCAATAACAAATCATCAGCCCTTGCATCTTGGGGTACGTATTGCTTCCCAAAAGTTGGTCGAATATATTTTGCAGTGCCTGTGGAGTCAGGTGATAGTGCGACGAAGTATGCCTCAGCCGAATACACCAGTAAAGACGGAACGCAGTTCACGTTCTCTTCGGGAACGGGTCATACTGGTAGTGGTAAGTTTTTACTTACTGATGGGTCTGAAAGCGATTCTCTCAGTGCTTGGCTAACGGCGACTGGGATGAAAGCAGGCTCAGTCATCGTGGTCGACGACCAGTTTAACGAAGGCTCAATGTGCAACGACGGTACAACCATCAACGACCGATTGTTTCAAACGCTTGACACAGTACAGCACGACTATCAACTTGGCACGCAATACGCAAGCACGCGTGCAATGGTCGAGATACCTCTCTTCGATGACTTCTTCTTTGAAAACGAGGACGAGGGTATCTTCCCCGGACCTGACAACAGCATGAAGTTGCACCTTGACCCAACATATGCTGCACCGACATGGGCACCTAATCCTGTTGGACGACGCGCACCGTCTATTGCGCCCGAAGACCCAACGGTCAACAGTGCATTTTCAACATCAATCAAAGAAAACAAACACCGTCGAGGAACTGTTGTAAGTCAGCCATACGATTCAACCAACCGACGCATTTATGTTCAAGACTACAAGGTCTTCCCGATTGCTACGGCTGCACCTGTTACCGTTGCATCAATTGATGGTGCACTGCGCTATCGTCGTGCATTCTTGCCATCAGGTGAATGGGTATTATACGACACTCGCAACACAAGCGGCTACCTTGAAGTGGCAGGTAACGTATCATCTGATGATAACTGGGCGTTCAGCAAGAACTTCTTGCAACAACTCTCAGTCGGTGTATCAATCATGCCTGCTTCGGGCTTCCAAGACATGAATTATCCGTCGATTGCTGATAACCCACTGGTTGACAGTGCAGGGTTTGAGGCTCGTCGACCTTACTACTATGACCGTGCAAACGTGATGACACAAGGAGGCAACGTGGATTATGGTATGAAGCAATATGTCAGTGCCGTCGAGTTCCGTGCAGGTCCACGTGCAAATCCGCATCTCAAGCGCATCAAAAACAAGCGTGCTCGCTCAACTAGCAATCAGGCTTACGTTCTCAGTACGTTGGTATTGGCTGACATAAGCGACTTTCCAAAGAGTAATGCCCACGCATCGAATTACAAATACCGAATTGCTTGGTGGAACGGAACAGTGTACAAATTTGCTCACTACGATACAATCAACACTACAACAGGTGCGATGGTACTCAACAACATCGATTCAGGATTCACTCCACAGATTGGTGATGAAATCATCTTATGGGATATGCACGCACCTTCCGGTGTTTACCCTGAGGTCAAGGAAGACGCATTCCTCAATACCGCTTGGGCAAACCCATATTGTAACGGCGGACTACGAGCAGGTGACACAGTTTGGATGAACATGCACTACACAAACCCTCACGCAATCGAAGGACTGTTCTGCAAGAGTCGGGGCACACTCAATGAGGCTGAGGTATGGAGTGGATTCTTAGAAGGTGAAGGCGATTTCGCTACAACACCACGTGAAAGCATAGCAATGGAGAACTTCTTGATTGGCAATTCGTGTATTGAAACCGCACGTAACTTTGTTCAGCACGTCAACAAAACGATTGAATTGAACTATGAGGCGTTAGGGCTGGATGCGGCGAACGCACCTACTGTAGCATACATTGACCCCTACCAATCGACTGAGGAGCATGCTCGTGTATTGCTATACGATGTAGCACACGACCGTGAGTTCATTGCATTCCAAGACCTGTGGATGCAAGTACAGTCAAGCCCACAGGCTGCAACGATAGGTGATGAACCTCAGTCCACAGGTACAATCAACAACCAAACGACTGGAGCAGGTACAGGACTTGACGTTGCCAACGGCTTCCCCTCACAAAACAAATCACTTGCGTCAACCACTCAGTCTGAGTTTATGGAAGCAGCGATGGCACACAAGTCAACGTGGAACTTGAACGTGGACTTGAGTACGCACGCTACTGGTTACCACGGGCACACACCGAGTGACCCTGACCTCGTAGGAATACAAGTACGTACAAACCCTGCTGTATCGTCAACAAAGGATGACTTGGCTAACGATGAACATCAACAAATCAACGTATCGACCACTGAAAACTCGACGTTCTTTGACACACCTGATGGGACACGATGCATTCCAGTATTCTTAGCACTCAAGGGTATTCGTACAACATCGCTTGATTTGTCAACGCATGAAGAATCTCGCTTACAGCATTTGCCTCACTGGTCTGATATGGACTTTGTTCGACGTCTTACCATTGATTTTGGTGAGATTGGAATGAAGGATGGTATTCGCAACATTGAGGCTGCTGCTCGTGAGATTGTTCGTCTGATAAATCAAGCAGGTGCACCAAACGGACGGACACATGCACGAAAGCCAGCCGACCAATACTTTGGCGAGAGCGAGCGATTCGGCCTGTCACGCGTAGCAAATCAGGCTGACGTGACAAACGGCATTACCGACCCCACTGCTGCCCATCTTAACGCAGGCTTTGCTGCTACCGGAAGCACGCATGACCCCTCTCCGTTTTGGGACAAAGAACGAGCGTTTGCTTCGCATGACCGTGGTACACACATGGGTTATATGCGTGCTCACCTCGGCCGAGTTGTATCGGATTCAGGTGGTAAATCGGGATTCAGTATCATCATTCACAGCACGATACCCGGTGCGTCAGGTCGTAATTTCTGTGTATGGCTTGACAACGCACGTGGTCAGTTGTCCTACCGACCACAGTTCTTGATTGGTCATGGTGGTCGATTCCGTAACTATTGGTGTCAGCCTGACGAAATGACAGGCGAAAACATGCACCCTGCGCCAATGCCAATCAATCGCTTTGGTCGCCCATTTGCACCAGTCACCACGCTCAAAGAATATCTTCCGCCCGATGAGGTGGATGAACCATTCAGAAACAACCTTGAGTTCGGGCCTGAGACAACAGGTACATCGAGCAACATGGCTTCTTCGACCAGTGAAATCGCATCAGGTCGCAACTCCAACACAATCATTGACGAATCGTTTGAGGCAAAAAGCCCTGCTTCTCAACTCATCGACGGATTGCGTATTGGTACACATGCACGTGCTCGCATCAATTTCGGCGGATTGACACAGGCAGGTATACCCGGCTGGGCACCCGACGCAGGTAACTGGGGCTTTGGCCGTGACCAACAAGATACTCGTTTTGAACACATCTATGGTAACAACGTCGCTGCATTTGCACAGCATGGAACAGTCGATGCTACATCAACTGGGGGCTACATACCTGATGAACAATTGAGAACAGACAGCATAGGCGACGGTCAATTGTACGGTATTCGATTTATCGACCACCGTGGCAAAAACCACACCATTCGTATGGTATATCGACAGCACAGTCAGTCGTTTGCAAACGATTTAACCGTATTACCGTCAACACTCGACGACGAAGTAGTCATTCACTTCGATGACCGTGATGTCGGACAAGGTGGGTTTACCATTGGTAAGCACATGTTCGGAGAAGGTGACGTGTGTGGAGAGTTTACAGCAGGTACGAAAAAGAAATTCAAGGGCAACCTATGGAATAATTATCCGTCACCTGCGACTGGTATATCAGCAACAGTACAGGTCGTTACAGTGAGTGGGGCTGATGCTCTCAAGATTACATTCACGGCCCCGTATGACACAAGTAGCACCTTGAATCATCCTGACATCTTGGGCTATCTCGGATTCCCTGAGAAGGGTATGATTCAACTCAATGACGTAAATAGTTCAGGTGTTGCCGGCAACAACGGGGAGCCACTGTATTACCAAAGTCGTTCGTACCATGGCAAAGCGGGTGCATCAGGGGTACACTACTTGTACAACGTTGAAGGCAACACGTCAGCATACGGCTCAGGTGAAACACGAATCATCTGTCCACGGATGTCGTTTACGTCGGTATTGACAGACGAGGTCATGGCTGCTGCTGTTGAGTTTGCTCTAACCATGGATGACCCGAACAGTGCGGATGTCAACAAGACCACATTCGACTGCACGCACATGCTTGCACCTGACGGTCGCACACTTGGTGAATGGGGTGTATCTCCTACAGCCATCCGTGTCAAATCACATTCGGCCTCCAAGCGAATCATTCCACTACGTAAATTGTTTGAAGTCAGTCGTGAAAAAGATTGGGGATTCCAAGCGGGAGCATCGGTCCAAGCAACTGGTACCGACCATTTGGGTGGTCTTTCAACAGATGAATTTGACGACGGAACACGACTCGATGTCGGGTACATTCCGAAAACTGTACTTCACATCACTACGAAGTATCGAGGTACAAATGCAAACACGGCAACGCCTGTTCTTGTCGATAGTGCAAACAATGTCGTTGACACGATTGATTGGAAACAAAACCTACGAGGTAATACATTCTATAGAACAGCAGGCGACCGTGTTATACCGTGTGTCAACAGCCCTATGATTAACGTTCACAATACGAGCAGTACAGGCATTACGTTACCTACAAGCCAATACCTGTATCTCATCACTACACCTGCATCAACCGATACAGACAGTTGGGCTGAAAAAATCACAGTATGGCTCGGCAGTGAAGAATCAGGTATTGTATCAAGCAAACCCGGCTCGACATCAACGACTGAACTTGAGTTTGTAGCCGATTCAGCACAGTGGAGTGGAACAATTGCTAACAGCGACATCCTTGTAAGACAAGGTTCTATAGAATACTCTTCTGAAGTAGGAGGCATTCGTCGAGCAGGTAGCCATCATGGTGAGCCGTTCTTGCACTTCCGAGGCGCACATGACAGTCCTGACCATTGGGTACCATTGTACTTTGGTGGTGGATTCTCAGGCGTAACACTTGATGTCAATGACGGTACACAAAATGATTACAGTGAGTTCTATGAGCACCCATACTCAGGTGGACCGACAGGTTCGGCTGGATTACAAAACGTAGGTGAGATAGCAGGTTCATACGCTTTGCTTGATGCAAACGCAATGCTCGCTATGTTCCCCGGAACTCCGTATCTCGACCAACATGAAGGTCGCAACAGCATGCCATTCTTCAATCAAGATGCTATGCTGTCATTTGATTTGGATGCGGGTAATAGCACAAACTCTTCTAGTACGGGGGTAACGTACACAGGTGGTGGAACGACTGTTCGCTGTCAACGACCAAGTCCAATTGTCCTTCGATTCTCACACCCACACGCTCGTTATACCGCAGCGGGTGATGCAACTGACCATACAACGTACATGATTTTTGGACCCGGCCAAAGCGTGCCTCACAACTTTGCAGCACACGAGCCGCAACTGTCGAGCATTGTTACGGGCGGAAACGGCTACAGCGCTGTGCCTACTGGTAAGAACTTGCCTAACGAGATTGCACACGGTGCAGCCAGTCGTAATGGATTCAGTGCTCACTTGCCACCTACTGCCGAGTATCAGAAAGGCAACGTGCAGGGCTACAACTATGTTATGAATTGGGAACCATCTAAGGGTCAACCGAACAGTACATTGTTTGCTCAGACGGCAGGGCAAGGATTGTTTTACGATACACAAATGACTGCAACAAATCCACCTGCTCACGCTCACCCGATGTCATATGTGTTTACGAATTATGCAGGTGTTGCAATGGGCGCATCAGGTCTCGCGACAACACTTGCACGCTCGTGCGTTTGGCACATGGACGGAGGCTATCACCCCGGCGGTCATTTCCTTGACAACCACATCGAACGAAACCCAAAGCACCCAGTATCAACTCTGCGTATATCGACTGGCTCAAACGCTCAGCAAAACCCTACAGTATTCCGTGTGTCGTCTTTGTTAGGAACTGCTTACTTAAGCACTTTTGGAGGCGACACAAACATGACAAGCAACGCAGATTACGTTGTTATCGACGCTACTCGTGCACAGAATGCCGAGGAACTTGCTACAATTGTTTCAGCAGGCGTCAACACATTCCCCGGAACTGACCCACTCAAAGCGATTGGTGGTACGTTCCTGCCCTCGTTCCAAACCGCTGCCAAGCAAGACCGATACGGTTGGGTCGAACTAACGATGGCTACTGGTGGGTATACTGCCGAAAGTGGCGCTGCTGCAACATTACAGGCCAACGCATCTATTCCTACAACATTACCTCAATACGGTTGGCTGCGTATTACAGACGGAGGTTCAAACGTAGGCTTTGCATCTTATGCTTCTTACAGTAGTGCTACGTTTACATTAGCGAAGAACTTGACAACTACAACCAATATTGTCGACCCGACAACGAAGGCTGCTGTTACAGCATCAACCATCAACGGATTGGGAGCAGGTGCTGTCAAAATCTATGTGTGGACAAAGGCAGGTACCCATCGCTACAACAACACTTCCGAAGCCCGTGACCACATGACACAGGTTCACTACAGCGGTTACGCCGATGCCGTTGACAGAACCAAGCCAATCGGAGCAGTTGGTTGGTCGGGCGAAGCGTACTCGTATCTCAATTCGTACAACGGTACTCAAATCGGCAGCACCAAGTTCCCTGCTGGAAAAGGTGCTTGGCATCCGTTCCTCGGATTTAATCCATATGGGGCAGCCGAATCTTGTTTGTCAGGTAGTTCACCCATCGGCGCTGACTCAATGCCTGCAAGCGTATATGAGCAGTCATGTGAGATTGGTTTAGCCTCACGTCATTTGATTGCTATCACGCACGAAAGCGAGATGCCTTTGATTGCAAAGGCTGACCGTGATGGTATTCTTTGTGCAGGTGACTGGCTTGACCTCAAACGGGGTGGAAATATTACACACGCAGGTACAACCCAGTGGGACACTGCGAAGGTACACAACCGTGACCGATACGTTGGTCCCGCTACAGCAGGTCCGCACGTTGAAGCGATGATGTTGGCCGATGTAAGTTCTTACCCACAAACAGCCTCATACCCTGCTGTTGGCACGGAAACGTACTGGCACAGTCGTGTTACATCGGCAGCCCACATCGAACGAGCCGACCCATGTCAAAGCCCTACAGGTGATTTGTTTTGGGACGAATCAAAGGTCACTGCGAGCCAGTTCCACGAAGACACTGCTACGTACGGTGTAACTTGCCAAGGTATTACATCACCGACACAGTACAGTGCAACAGGAACTGGCATTTACAAATTTTACAAAACACAAAACCCTGCTCGCAACTTCAACGAAGAACACGTTGTATGGAAGCGTATGGACGGTGGTAATCTTACTATGCCTGCGTCTAACGCACGGGGTCTTGGTATGGTACCGTGGGTCTATAGAAAGGATGGCGGAGCCTACAAGAAGGTTGGTGAGAAGATACTTGGAAACAATCGATTTTCGTTTGAAACAACAAACGGTGCGATGTTCCCAATCATTCAGGCACAGGAGTTGTCACACCCACAACTAGCCGAGCAAAACCAATTTGCTACAAAAATCGAGGATGCACTGCTCATACCAAACGAGGAGATACAATTCCAAAGCCTACAGGTCGTCGATGACACTGGGCAAGAGCACAGAATCGCAGGTGGTAGTCCGCTTGGAACAGTCATTCTCGATTTCAGGCATCTGAGCAACAGAGAAATAGAAGGCTTGTCACCTGCACTTGCAGGTTCAGGCATATCACCCAACCTGAAAATACGACTACCTGACCCTGACGATATTCCGGGCAACATTATCATTCGTCCAAGTTTTGACCGCATACAAGGCTATCAGAACGAAACAATGGGTAGCGGTGGCATGCAGCATCCGTCGCAGCCTCAACAGGCAATTACGAACATGTTCAACAATGCTCAGCCCGGACCACGTGCTTGGCCTACGTGGGAGAACAATGGATGGGAGCATCTGAGCCAAGATGGTACAGACATATCGACAACAAAGAGTAAGACACGACTTGGTTCGCCTGACTCTTCTGTCGAAGGTTGGTCAGACCACACAAACAACAACCCACTTGAAACAGCCTACGAGCCACACGACCGTTCACTACAGTTTCACGTCACAAGAATGGGCATAACAATGACGCATCGTGACGATGTTGATGAACTGACTTTCAGTAATTATGACGATGTGGATAACGAAATCGACGTTTCGACCACACCGGAACCATCAACTTGGTTGAATGCAAGTGAACGAAGCGGTGGCCGCTGGTTCTTACGTGTCTATGACCCAACAACAAACAAAGGTGTACTTGCTTCGTACACAGGTACAGATACTGACAGGTTTATAGGAGTCGTTGTATCTCCTGATTTTATATCGTTCGTTACTGGCAAAATAGGACTCAAGGTCGTACCTTCGTATTTCATGCCTGCGGGTAGCACTCGTTTCTTTGCATCACGTCGGTTACGTGACCACAGCGAGTACAGTGGCTCAAGCCCTGACATGCCGAACATCGATTGGTCAAGCATCACTACGACTCCTTACACACAATTGACGGCGCCGAAGATGACGCCGATGCCAATCCCTCGTATGGGTCACCACTACGTCACGCCGACAATGGCACTACTACCCGGTCATTACGCTCACCCTGCTTATCAGCGAATGTACGATTTACACCTTGCTTGTCGAAGTGCATCAAACAAACCATTTGAAGATGCTTATTTGGGCGATACGGAAGTGGTAGCCAACACACCCGGACGTGACCCTCTTGTTTGGTTCAGTGGACCAACGGCAGCGTTTGCCCCGTCTGACATTCACGGTGGTGCGTTTACGCTCATGACCGAAACGAAAGTCAAGTACGATGGCTACGGTATCGCTGCGTCAAATGGAACAGCAGGTACGACAAACTCACAAGGCGGTCATTCGATTGTACTGGAAGCAGCGGGTACGTACACGCTTGACAACCACTTCCCTGACCCAATGGAAGTTGGTGCTTATCAGATTATCATTCAACCGAACGTGTTCTCACAACAGATTACTGGTTACCATCTCAATCACAGTGATGCAACCAAAGCCCCATCCGAGTCAGGTGACAAGGTAATAGAACTCACTGGTCAGCAAGTCAACACTGTCATTGCTATAGAACACGATACTTCGGGTCTTGGAGGCATAACGCTTGTCCTTGCCGAAGCGACCATGGCCGACGTACGAGGCTGTGAGATTATCATCAATGAAGTTATACTTGACTTGGAACCTGATGCGGGAAGTCAATTCACCAACATACCTACATTGGGATTGTATAACCCGCTTGGTGTTGATGAAACTGCATCACCTGCATTCACACGCCGTAGCCTACCATACCGACCGAACATGTTCATTCAAACAACGCCGGGTATGACTACAACAGTACCATGGTGGGCGCAGTTGCACAAAGATGGTGCACGTAACAGTGCGGCTGACGAGTTCAAGTTCCTTGAGTGGCACACACCGGACCATTACTATCAACTCAATCGACCTGCGTTTGGTTCAGTAGGTGCACAAATTACGCTTGCAGGTTTCTCAACTATTTACCCTGACATATATGGCGAGCACTATCGAGCACGCAGTCTCAATCCAAGTTGCGTTGTCATTTCGTCCGATGCAAGTGCACAGACAATCACAGTCGACAGCAATGAGTTATTCCCAGTGGAGCCGTACTACGGTGAAGTATTGGAATACATCGACGCCGGTGGAGAGCGTCGTACGGCTACGTACACGAATCGCACAGGTACACTAGCACACGCTACATTGGCTGCGGCAACGACGTTTGAAGGCGTATCGACAGCCAACCTGTTCTTCACCAATCTGACCGCAGGTACAATCCTACGACTCAGCGGACCATACGACAACAGAAAAGCGGGTGAAGTGTTCAAGAACTCCGAATCAAGTATTGCTACTCGTACACTTGCTCAGACGTTTGCAGGCACACGAGATACAAACTCATTGCACACACCTGACGCATTCTTGTGCATGTGGCATCCGAATCTTGGGCGCCCGTATACATACTACTCAGATGACAGCAGTCGTTCGTTCTATAGCGCCGCGGGTGCAGCCGACTCACCTGTCAACAAAGCATCGCTCAACAACATCCCTGAGCACTTTGAGACAATCCACTATCACGACTTCTTTTATGCTGCGTCGAAAGGACCATTTGCACTTGGTATGAGTTGGGTCGCTCCGCCACACGATGCGGACAATGACGCTGCCACAACTGACTTCCATGACGGTTCAATATACACTGGTGCCCAAATGGATGCACTGGTTGATGGTACTGGTACACTCGACCATCAGGGTGGCACAGACGGCTCAGACAAATACAACTTTGCAGGTTACTGGCCGAGTGGCTCCCGTGGAGGCGCTGGTTCAAGTCGTCTCGACGGATTCCTTGAGGCTGTCATTGGATGGGGCGGTAAGTTGTTCGGTATCGATTGTGTCGGATTCCGTGACGACAGCGGCATCGAAGAACGCACCTATGCACAGATGACATCTGATTCGGATTATGCACGAAACACGTGCTTTGGTTACCGCTTTTCGGTAAGACAGCCATACAACCGACCACGATGGTCTCCGTATGTGCGGGGTTGGATTGAGGGGACACAGACAAATGCGTTGCTCGGTTACTACCATGGGCCGTTTGTTCAACAAGACAACAAGACAAGTGGTTGGGATTATGTTGGTGCTGACACCTATCATGCATCTTCAAACCCCGACGGACAATCCGATGCGGACTTCCCTGCTACTTACACTGGTATACTGGAGCGATTGACACAGATTAGCGCCATGCTCAACCAAGACCAAATCGGTCGACAGGTTCGGTACAGCGACGGTCGTCGAATGACACAGCCGTTTGGTTGTCCTGTACGCACAGTGCGTAACGCATCGACAGTACGACGCATGTACCCGAACGACCATGCAGGTTTGGGCATCGCTGAACTTGCTCAGGCTCACCGGTTCTATCTGATTGACTGGTGGGGCAACACACGTGGTGAAGACGTACGTCGATTCCCAGTGCGTGGGTTTGGTATTCGACCTGCGTGGGACCCTGAGGATGCCTACGCTGACACCAATGTTACACATCGACCTGCTGCGAACAGCCTGTTTGGTGGTGACGGCACTGACCGCTACAGCGGTAACGCCAACAACGACAACAACGCATCTTCAAACATGGGCACTGCGGACTGGTTTAACCCTGCCAGCGCCATGCGAGTCGGCGACCGTGGTGACGGACGTGGTGTCCGTTGGCCTACACACTTCAACGAGAGTCTGTTGGCCGACGTATCTGAAACAGTTGAGCCAACAGGATTGGTTGTATCACAACCTACCGCTGAGCCGACTGTAGGAAAAGGATTGATTCGTCCACGAAACGATGTACTGCAAACCGATGAAGTCGAACGTGGTATCAGCAACCGACTTGGTCTTGCTGACGAAGATGGATTGCTTAAGCCGACTGCCATGGTCAGTGAAGGGGTTGAGTCAGTAACTGCTAACTCGCTGTTGGCCGAGCCTGTTGGTGGCGATGGAGTGCGTGCGGGACTTGACGTCGATACTCTTGGCGAACTGAATGATGGCATCAGTCGTGAGTATGTCATCATGAGTACAGAAGCACACAGTCTGCACACTGACCGTGAGGTTGGGCAACGTACAACGCTACGTGGGGCACTCGACATTGGTAGCCAAACACTTGGACACCTCAACATGACATCACTCTCTTGGAGTGGACAGCCTGTAAAGGGTGTACTGCGTGTATCGAACGCTCACGCATTTTGGGCGCTCGGTGGCACATACGTGATGGATTGGTCGGTGCGAGAAGGTGTGCTGTCTGACTTCGGCTGGGGCGCAACTGCTGCGGCTGATTCGACGAACCCGTATCAGGATGCGAACCATTCGCCGAAGGTTGACCGTACGAACAACACGGACAGCACAATCGAGTTCTTACTGCGTCCGGTCATGACACTTGACAAGTCACACATCCAAATGTTCCGACATAATCCTGTCGTGACAGGTAGTACACCACAGGCCAGTCCGAACTTTTATGCAGCCACAGGTGGTTGCAAGTATGGTTTCTATGTCAGCGATGCACCATCAGCCCGTACAGGTACGCCTTCGTCGCCTCCGTACAAGCCAGTATACGCCATTAAGCCTGCAAGCAGCGTGACTACATCAACGAGCGACGGTCCGAAGATTCTCGGCGTCGATGTGACAGGATATACCAAGACGGATGTAACGCAGCCAGTCGCTCGTATCGTCATGAGTGAGAACACGCTTGAGCATTTCCGCAGCGATGCACCTCGTCGATTGGCCGAGGACGGTGAATCTGACTTCTCAGTGCAGCCACGACACAGCCAAACCCTACACCCGAAGGGCAGTTCGGGCGATACGTCTTTTAACACAGGCGACCACAGTGGAGAGTGATAGCATGATGCCGATGGATGAGGCTTGGCTTATTCTCAAAGCCAGTCGGCAAATGAAGTTGTACAACTACATAGAAGACTACCCCGGTATGGCTCCAGTGACTGCTTATCGGGGAGTTCCTTTTTTGAGTACACGACCGCGTGACATATCCACACACAGTCAAAAGCGTAACAACCCTATAGACATGAATACTATGGGTACGTTTTGGGCTGAACGAGGTACGAACGAACCTCATGCGACTGCGTCAACTTTTGGTATTATGGGGGCGGAAGAAGGGCGACCTGCGCTTTCACGTGTTCGTGTGCTTGGACACAGAGGTCCGTTAGAAGGTAGCGGAAGAGTTCAGCGAAGAACAGGAGTATGGAATCCTACAAATGATGCATTTTTGGACGAGGCAATTCTTTCTCATAACGAACCACTTGATTTAGAAAACTTAGTCATCTCTTTACCGTCAGAAAGTGAAACATTCGGTATGACTGGGGATGAATATGAAAATTGGGTTATTGAGCAAAAAAGGTTACGTCCGGGTTCTTATACTGATACTGAACCTGATTTGTTATTGGAGGACAATTAGATGGCTGACGCATACAACAGAACGACAGGGCGATTTAGTGAAGCCCAGTCAACTGTCATGAAGCGTGTTCGCAAGCCGTCGTTTGTTGACAACGCTGTGCGTCACGCTACGTACGTGTCGTCGGCTACCAAGCGTGTAGCAGGCTCACCTGTGCGTACAGACTTTGAGTCGTCGACTGACAAGACCTACACGCTATCAGAAGAGGACGACACCATCCGAATCGAGCACACCTCGTCGGGTGGGAACAGATTCAGGGGCGGTGTCTTTCATGGAGACGACCAGTTCGACGCTTCGTCGACTGTCCCCTCGTTGTTTGTCAATTTCGACGACAGCAAACAGCGCCTCGCACCACATTCTATAGAAACAGCAACCAAGGGCACCCGCATTCGCCTCAACAATCTCAAGGGTCGCAGCCTGATTGACATGGGATTCGATGGCAAGCGTTTGCAAATCGCACAGCCAGTAGCCGTCGGGCTTCGGACGAGTGACTTGGCTGAACGAATTGTCACCGAAGGTAGGAAAACACTTTCAGGTTTCCGCATTTCGGCGCCAAGCAACGTGTTTGTGGCAAAGAATATCAACAATGTGGATGCTTTGACCGCTTTAAGGTACTTAGCAAGGCACGATGGCTTCATGACAAAGAGTGATTCTCACGGAATGGTCAGTTATGTGCACCAACTACGTGGTAATCGGTCGGTTTACATTCATCAAGACATGGTTTCCGACGGTATTACCGAAGAAAACATGGATGCAGCCCCGAATCGAGTCACTGTACGAGGAAAACGACGTGCGAACAACGATGATAACATCATTCAGGTCGATGATATTGAGTCTCAGAAGGATGGAGTCCGTGAAGTGCAGGGTGGTATCTTCGCACCGACCGCAAACAACCGTAATGCGACGAAAAACATTGGTCGTAAGTTCTTGGCTACCGCAAAACGTGCGAAAGGTGCCAAAATGTTGACGGGAACCATCAATTCGATGACTGTACAGGCTGGTGACATCGTTTCGTTCCAAGATATAGGCGAAAAGACCCAAGATATTGTCCTACGAGTGCGCCACAACCTTACTGAGCGCCGTTCTGACATCAAAGTGTCCTCAATCGAAGGCAGTTTGGAAGATTTGATACAGCGAGCGCAAGAAGGCGATATTTCTTCGATGTTTGACGACGGTCAAGAGGAAAAGCAACAGGTCAAGGAGAAAAATTACGCTGTCAGCGCCACAATGACCGTCAAAACCACTTGGGTCATCGCTGCAAGACAAATTCGACCCGAAGGGATGATAATTGGGCACCCTACAAGGGGATTGATTAAAGGAGATGGCTCAGTAGCCGAAGCAGACAACGCATTGTTGACGTTAGGGACATCTCAGTCGAAATGGATAGTAAAGGGGAATGGTTGAATGCCGTTATTGACATCAGGACACCGATTTGTAGTGGATAAGTTGGCTGAGGAGATTACGCAAGTGGTCTTTGGCTTTGATGGGGGCATTGCCACCAGTGAAGATGGCGGAGCAGGTCGCCCTGCTGTCACAGTCACGCCTGTTGTCCGTATTGTCGACGACAACACCATTTCAGTCGAGGCTAAACTGACGACGACTGATTCATTTACCTTACCTCTCCGAGAGGTATGCATTCGCTCGGCTGACCGAGCGTTGTTCCGATACACGTACGACGCAATCACGAAGTCGTCCGATACCGAACTGATATTCTCAACAATTATCGAGGTGAACTAACATGGTCAACCCACTATCAGGACATACAACTGGACAAACCGCATCATCTGAATCGTTGAAAGACGGTGCAGGGCTAACGAGCACATCACTCACAAATCTGTACGAAGGACTGCATGGCAACGGTATCATCCGTCTCGATGACCGTGCATACTTAGATAGCAATCGTCAGAACACAGGTACAAACACTGCGGGTCACGTTGCTGTTTCAAGTGGTGGTTCAGTCACCGTATACGGCGGTTATGCTGTACTTGGCGGTGTACTGTACTCGTTTGCCAATGGTCCGAACTCGTCAAAGACCTACACGGCGGGTGACACGGCGTGGCACCTTGGCTCACTACCGTCTGTGCCTGCATCGAACTCGGATGTGATTGTAACCGTGTACGCTGTTGCTGACAACAACATTGGTGTTGCAAACGTCAAGCATCACTTCGGTACACCTGTCGTAACATCAACGGGCACACCTCTTACATCCGATGCATTCTTATCTCAGCCTCAGGGTACAGGAGGCTCTTTTAAAAACGAGGAAGCAACCGTCCTTGCTGTCTTACGCTATACGATGACAGGTGGAGCAGCAAACGTTACTGCTTCGCTCAATACACCTACTGTAAGCGACAAGCGATGTTTGCTTAGCAACAGCCCGATGTACTTGACACCACTGACGTCGGGTGCCACAGGTAGTTACGCCAGTGGAGACTCAATCGACCACGCTAATCGTTCCCTCGATACCATGAACACGGTCGTAAGTGGTGCCGAGTCGGGGGCGTTCAACGCTTCGCCACTGGGAGCAATATGGCAAAGTCACAGCCCTGACGGGCACGCAGTGTTGTACTACAGCGCTCGACGTGACCAAGGTGGTTCGCCTACTCGCAACACTTGGAGACTCGCTCCCAACGAGGTCAAGACCATCACAACTGGTTCCGACCAAATTACTACCTTCGATGGTCCGAACATATGGGTCATCACAACAATTGGTAACATTACATTGACACCTCAGAATGCATTCCCACACAGCCACACGATTCGTGTGTACCATCCGTCAGGTAGTCACACATTGCGCTTCGACCCACTTGGCCTCGACTACGATGTAGCGGCAGGGAAATCAGCCACGTTCGGCTACAATGGCAGTGCGTGGAGTGTGATTGGACTTTCAGGTTCAGGTGTCGGTACGGTAACATCGATTGCGACAACCGCCCCAATCACTGGTGGTACAATTACAACGACAGGTACAATCGGTATCAGTGCGGCTACAACAAGTGCGGCAGGTTCGATGTCGAGTGCCGACAAGACTAAACTTGACAGTTATGATGCTGATTTAGGCACACTTGCCCTTCCCGCAAACACTAAGATAAGCACTTTTGGTGCATCACTGATAGATGATGCGGCGGCTTCAAACGCAAGAACTACTCTTGGTTTAGGTAGTGCCGCTACTACGGCATCAGGAGATTATGCTACTGCCGCACAGGGTGCAACTGCTGATGCTGCCTTACCGAAGGCAGGTGGAACAATGTCAGGTAACATTACAATGGCAGGTAGTCAAACTGTCGATGGGCGTGATTTGTCTGTTGATGGTGCAAAGTTGGATGGTATAGCCACAGGTGCTACGGCTTATGCTGACGCTGATGCTGTTAATGCTGTTGAGTCTGTTACAGGGACACTTGCTTTGACAGGTGATGTAACAATTGCAGTAGGCAAAACCTTTGTTTCCACCCGATTACCTGCTCTTGCTCTTTCGACTAATCCCCTCGCTTTAGTGGAAGGAACACATGCAGGTCGCTATGTCATTTACAGTGGCTCAAGTGGAACTGTCAATTTACCGTCCTCTTCTAACGCTGGTGAACATTACACTATCCTAAACACAACAGGTGGCAACATTACCATCGGAAGAAACGGAAACAACATCAATGGTGCAGCGAGCGATGCGACTGTAGGCACGTACAATGCTGTAACCTGTATTGGTATTGGCTCAAACAATTGGATTGCCTTGGGTGTTTGATTATGTATCTCGCTGTCGCTGGTTCTTGCGCCGAACAAAAGGCTAATGCTGCAACGGCACCTGCTTATACTTTAGATGGTATTTCGTTTTCAAATTATGTGGCGGCAACTGGTCTTCTCGTTACTGAATTAGAAAATAGTCCAAGTGAAATGCTTCTAGCAGATTTTACATCCCAAAGCGTTACTTCGTACACCTTCGATGACAGTGCAATTCCTACCAGTTTTTCATCAGCAAATGATACACTTAGTACAAACCAAACAAGGTCATTAGTGTTTGGCGATAGTGGAAATTATATCTATATTGGTGGAACTGTTGCGAGTGCCAATATAGTGCGTTATGCTCTTTCAACACCATATGACATTGGAACTGCTGGAACAACCCAAACTGTAAGTTCAAGTCTGTATAGCGCAGGGGCGCAGGGTTTAGCATTTGATGACACAGGAACGAAATTGTTTGTTGCTGATGGTAGTTCAGTTACTACACTTTCTTTGAACACAGCATGGAATTTGAGTGCAGGTAGTAAAACTTCCACTTCTTTTTCTTCCACATCAGATGATGATGGCGACAATATAACCAACTATACTGGTATTCGATTCAACCCTGCTGGGACTAAGATGTTCATCTGTTACAGAAACTCGTCAGGTAATCCTTCTTCGGGAACTGCAAATCATCCTAAAATAGCCGAGTTTGACCTTAGTAGTGCCTTTGATGTATCATCGGCTTCATTCACTCGTTCAATGAGCGTTAATAACGATGTAGGGCAATTTTCTTCCACTCAGTCCACCTTTGTTGGTGGCTTTGCTTGGAACTCCGATGGGACAAAATTATTTGTCGCACCGGTTCATCCTGATGCAACTGACAGTAACATAGGGCCGAAGATTTGTAGGTATACCTTCTGATATGACATAGGGTTGATTTGAATCGGCGAACTGATTGACCAACTGATGCAGACGTGTGAAGTCTGTAAGACGACGGCGTTACCCCTGTCTATATCAGGCAAATACACCACAGGTCCAGCCGTGGTATTGCACGAGTGTCCCAACTGTGGCTACATTCGCAAGCACGGTGGCTTGGGTCCGATAGCCGAGCGAGCATCGCTCAAGAGCATACGCAAACGACTGAAAAAGTCAGGGCATGGGCAAATGTCATTGCTGCTACTACGCCATGCACAGGACACTATCATCAATCAGCGGACGCATTAGTCATCGGACTTCTTGCCGATGATGTCGTCGATACGAAGAATGCTGATGCTGACTTCACTTGCTGACAGGATTGCCTGCCTTACCAAGCCAACCGGCTCCCATACGTTTGCCTCAATCATAGAGCAAGTGCCACCGTTCTCGATGTCAGGACCTGCATCTTGATTGCCTTGTTGATGCTCGTTGCGTAGCGCAAGGATGGTGTCCAAAGGCACGAACCCTGCGTTCTCAGCGATGGTAGCAGGGATGGTCTCTAAGGCGTCAGCAAACGCTTCGATTGCCATCTGTGCTCGACCACCAATCTCAGCAGCACGGCTGCGGAGGTTGAGCGCTGCACCGACGTAGGATGAGCCACCACCAGTGACGACCCTGCCACTGTTGTAGGCAAGGCATACTACGCCGAGAGCATCATCGAACCCACGTTCCGTCTCGTCGAGAGTCTGACGCGTAGCACCACGCAATACGAGCGTAGTAACCCTGTCTCCTTCAACAAGGATGTAATCCATATCGCCGATTACCTTCTGTTCGATAAGATACTCACTTTTTTGAGCAACCAACGAATCATCGGCTGAGTGATTGATTGGCGCTCCCAATGTCGTTGAAAGTGCATCGAGGTCGCTTGGCGGAACACGATGGGCTACGCTGATGTTATTCTTAGCGAGTAGGGCTGCTACGAGTTCGTTGACGCTGTCACGACAGAACACGACACCACCCTTTGGCAACTGCTCGACGATTGCATCGACCTTACCTTGCCAAACATCTTTGTCAGCATACTGTTTGTAGGACTTGATGTCGCTGACGCTTTGCAGGTTGACCTGCACGCCCTCTTCTTTCTTGACTGACAAGCCAGTGTTGATGAGTAGTACCTTTCCGTATGGGATTTTAGGCATGTTCGGCGTCAAGAATGTCTGATTGAGCATGACACCACCAAAGCAATGCGAATCATCGAGTGAACCACCCGGTTGCCCGATGACACGAATGCGCTTGATGTCACCCTTCGCTTGTTCCGCTGCCTCAACACATAGTGCTGATACGTGTTCCATGCTCGTTTCAAGTGACTTGCCAGTAATGGCCGTCTTTGCTACGTGGGTCAGGTATTCCTTTGCATCAACCGCAGTGCTTTCGATGTGGTCAACTGCCCACTTCGCCGCCTGACGATACCCTTTACAGATGATGTTAGAGTGTAGTCCTTTGCTGAACAGTGGTTCACTGTTGCCGAGCAAAGAACCCGCCAATACGGTTGTTGTCGTTGTGCCGTCATAGCACATGCTTTCTTGCGTGTTTGCTGCTTCAACAATCATCTTCGCACCGGGATGTCCGATGTCCAGTTGCTGTAGGATAGTCGCACCATCGTTTGTTACGATGACGTTTCCACCTCCGTCAACCATCATTTTGTCCATACCCGCTGGACCCAACGTCGACCGAACGGTGTCGGCGATTAGTTTGGCTGCTCGGATGTTGTTGCTTTGTGCTGTTTGTTTCTTTTCTCCAGTCATGTTTGTCCCTCTTACCATGTCACCTCATATTCAGTGACGGCTCCTGACTCTCGGCATCTTGCCTTGACGAAGCCTTCTTGGTGACCGTGATTCCACAACTCATAGGACAGTTGTGCGTCCTTCAAGCAATACTCGGCTACTTTGCCGTAGTTGCCCTTACGCCATTCAAGTGGCGCATCTTCGCTTCGCATGAGTTTGTCGCTCCCTAAGGTGTGACGACATGCATCCGATAGCGGTATACGTTGTCTTGCTGCACTCCGTAGCAAAACAGACGTGTCGATAATGTGTTCCTTTGATTTAGAAAGAGCATCGCCTGCTGCCCAACAATCAAGGCTGTCTCGTAAAACAGGAAGGTCGAAGTTCATCAGATTGTGACCGACGACACGGCCTCCTTTTGCGATGTGGTTGGACAAGTCGTTACCCAGTGTCTCAGGGTGCAGTTCTTTCAGTACCACGCCATCAGGTAGGAACTTCTTGGCCTCAGACTTGTTGCAGTACACAACACCCTCAGAACCGTTCCACGTCGCTACGACTGTTGGCTCAAACATGTGGGTGTTGTTCCACCCGCCAATCTCATGAGAATAATTCTCAGTCTCGATGTCGAGTGCCATTACGTCGCTCATGCTATCAGTTCCTTTATCTCAATTATCTGTTGGATGGTCTCTTGCAAGACGCCCCTACATGGCTCACATACACAGACTTCTTTGTTTCTTCGGTAGCCGAGCAACAGTAGCGCTGATTCGTCAGGGTCATGACACACAAAACACTCACGCATCGTCTCCCTCCTTGAACTTGAGGTGCTCCTTGCGTAGTCGGACATACTTACGTCGGCTTTCGCTTGTTTCTTCAAACAGTTTCGCACCGAATTGATTGTACTTGGTGTTGATTGAATTGTCACTGCTGAGGTTCATGTCTTGTCCGAACATGTTGTACAGGTCACGTTTCTTGACCCAACCTTCACCACGGTTGTCATCGAAGTCGAATCGCTCCGAACGCTTGTAAGCCATCTTCCATGCTTGCTCGACGTTCTTACGGTCTTTGTGAGCCATACCCACTTTGACCTCAGATTCAAGCCATTGAATCAGATTGCTGTATAGGTCATAGAGAATCTCTTTCGCCATGTCAATATGGTCACCACGGACAACCCACGTTCCCTCAAGCATCGCCATGTGGTGTGCCAATACATTCGTATAGTTCTGTAATCCCATGATGAACGATGCACAAACAGATTGCTTGTGTGGGTCCATGTTTTCAACGAGGTAGTAGTACTCGTCAATAGCCCCAATCAATGCAGGTACGTAGCCGTCATCGATTGTGAACAGTTCGTCCATGACCTCCATGGCCCATCCCTCTTGTGTATCATCGTCGGCATCGTCCCATTGCACAGGCCTAATGCCAACCAGTTCACACACTCTTCGCTTGAGTGAAAGTTGTAGGTCGTTAAAGAAATCAACAATCTCCCTGTACTTGATGTCGTGCTTTGTCCTGTTGTGCACGCTCGCTGCAAGTTCGTGGGCTACATTGCGCTTCATGTCGAGTGTCCACTCACGCCAATACAGCAAAACACGCTGAAAGATACCCTTGTCGAGAACGTGCTCTTTGATACCCTTCGGTGGGAATGTTGTAATCCATAGACTGACTTCCGACTTGATTGTGATTGTTCCGTCACGCAAGTGCTTGGTCAATATGTTTCGACCTGTACCTGCGGAGTTGAGTGCTGATTGAAGGAACAGAACTGTTCCTTCTGAATGCTGATTAGGCTTGAGAAGGATTGAACCTTCGTCGAAGTTCATACCTTTTCGCCCTGCAAGCACACCCGGTCTTTGGACAGGTGGCTCTCCTTGTTCTTCTTGAACAAACGACCCTACGAGTGCTGCATCTGTACCAGTCGAATAGTCGACGACTTCTAACCCTGAGTCTTTCATTACCTTCTGAATGACCTCAAAGGCTACAGATTTACCAGTACGTGTGTCTTGAATCCAAAACACACTCACTCTCGGACATAAGTTGCTCCCTCCGACCGGGATGCGAACGTATGGTAACGCTGCTTGTCCCAGTATGAAAAAGAACGACAGTAGTCCGGGGATTTCGTTGTTCTTACTTACTTCTTTGAAGTGGCTCAAATAACCCTTGAGTATAGGGTATCGTGAGACCGCCTCATATTTGTCTGCTCGGTGTTCTATCATTTTGTTCCCTCT
>Ga0070753_1000466_pt1 | contig 24692 bp, 29 predicted proteins | sample VirMetDEL_Aug_31_FD_77441 | JGI IMG/M metagenome (GOLD analysis project Ga0070753, IMG submission 77441) | Aqueous microbial communities from the Delaware River and Bay under freshwater to marine salinity gradient to study organic matter... | ecosystem: Environmental > Aquatic > Marine > Coastal... | reverse complement strand
TACTGAGAGACTTTCAGAATACGGAATGGACGTATGTTATAATCCTGAGTTTATTGCTCAGGGAGATATCGTAAATGGTTTAAAATATGCAGATATGGTTCTTATTGGGACCTCATCGATGGAAGAGGTTGAAAGAGTTAAAGATGTCTATAAGGTATTAATGGATGATGAAAATCCAAAGTTTAATGTAATGACAAATACCGCAGCTGAAATTACTAAAATCTCAGTAAACTGTTACCTAACCACTAAAATCTCATTTGCAAATATGATTGGTGAGATTTGTCACAACACAGGTATTGGTGATGAAGTATCTACTGTTTTATCCGCCATTGGTGATGATAGTAGAGTCGGTAAAAAATACTTAAACTATGGATTTGGTTTTGGTGGTCCGTGTTTACCACGAGATAACCGTGCATTAGGAGTTCACGCCGAAAAGGTAGGTTTGGAGATTAATTTACCATTAGAGGTAGACAAGTTTAATATTGAACATCACAAATATTTGGTTAACAAATTTGTTCAGGAAAACCCTAACAGAGATGAAACCACTTTTGTTTTTAACTCTGTAACCTATAAAAAGGGAACGGACCAATTAACAGAATCACAGCAATTAAATTTATTACTTTCATTACTATCTGAAGGTTATAAATGTATCGTTATTGATATTGATGAGGTAAAAGAACAATTAGAAAGTCCTTTAAAAAACACTTATGGTGATAAAATTGTGTTTCAACCAATCGGAACAATTGCCGAAGGTGTAAAAATCATATTATGATAACATTTAGTCAGTTAGGTAATTATGGTAGACTTGGAAACCAACTTTTTCAGTATGCTCTACTTAAATCTGTATCATTAAAAAATGGTTACGAAATTGCATTACCAAGTAATCTACATAATAGGTCTTGGCACGGTCAAAAAAATAAGTTGGATTTGTTTTTATTACCGTCATCCGTAAAAAAAAATATTCAAGTTAAACAGAAATTTAATGAACCATTTTCATCTAACCGTGACTTTATTGAATCTGTTTATGATATGCCAGACGACACTGACTATTTTGGATTTTTTCAAAATATTAATTATTATAAAAATATCAGAGAAGAGTTACTTAACGAATTTCAAATGATACCTAAGTATGAAGATTTTGGTGGTGAATATTTATCAAAATTTAACAATACAACGGTTTCATTACATGTTAGAAGAGGAGATGTTTCAGATGGGACTAATCGCAATGCGGGTTGGAGTAATCAGTATAGTGATAATTCTATTTTAAAAAAATATCACACACAAGCCCTTTCTATTATACCTGAAGACTCTACAATATTATTATTTACTGGTGGTTCTCGTAAAACCTCAAATTATGACTCAGATTTAAATTGGTGTAAAGAAAATATTAAAGACAAACGAATATTATACGTTAACGATGTTGACGATATTGAAACTTTTTCGATTATAAAAAAAGTTGATTATTGCATAACCTCATTTAACTCCACCTTTAGTTGGTGGGCATCATATTTGAATAAAAATGAAAATATTATTAGCCCTCATAATTTTGCGGTAAATGATTCAGTAAATGATGAGGATATATACCCTGAAAATTGGAAAATATTATAATAATAGATTTAAGAAAATTAAGTTCAAACACTTTCAACCATGACGAAAACTAACATTAATACGGTGTATGTCAATTATGATGGGAAAAATACTGAAGGTGTTGGTGCTATGGTTCAGTTACAACTGCACGGATACGCGTATTCGAGAATAAAAAATTGTAATTTTTATTTTCCAGGATTTATTAATTTATCACATTTTCAAAATACGGACCAAACACAAGAAATTTTCGTTTCAAATATTAACAAATTTTATAACTTACCCTCAAGTAAATCACAAAATATAGAATTAATAGATAGTCGTTTTTTATTGAAAACGTGGGGGGAGCAAAATATTAAATCTAAAAGGAAGTATATAGAAGAGTTATCAAATAGAATTACATATAATGGAGAATTTTATTTCAATAAAGATAAATTGAGTGTTGTTATACACATTCGAGTTTTAAATTCACAAGATACCTGTAACGCGAATTCTAGAGAATATTTCGACTTTACTGAGCAAAAAAAGAATTACTATACCAATATCATAGATAATCTACAAAATATACATGGGAATGATTTAGATATACATATTTTCTCACAAGGGAATAAAAATGATTTTTTATTTATTAGTGAGAAATTTAAAGTTAATTTACATATAAACGACGATTTATTGTCGACTATTTACCATATGATTTATGCGGATATATTAGTGACCGCTAACAGCTCTTTAAGTTACTCATCACACCTTTATGGTCAAAATAAATATGTATATTCACGAAAAACATTTTCACATTCATGGTATGATGGAACTAAATTTTTAAATGAAAACGGTCAAATAATATGAAAATAACAGAATTTATACCACGAGAATTATTACAGGATGATAAAATTATAATACCAAAAAAATTTAAAAGGATTAAAATTGATATTGGGCTGTCACATAACGCACCAAATAGTAAGTTATGGTTAGAAACAGACCAAGACGTTATTGTTTTTGGTTTTGAACCTAATCCAAAAGCTCAAAATATGTTAAAAGGATTAATACCAAGAGAAGGTAATTTTAAAAATATATTACCAATCGAAAAGATAGGTGACTCATTCCATTTAATACCAATTGCATTGAGTAATGAAGAAGGATATGTTGATTTTTATTCAACAAATGTTGGGGATTGTGGAACATCAAGTTTATACCCATCTAATATTTTTAGTAGTGAAAAAATTAAAGTTAATAAATTTAAATTATCACAGTTTTTAGACCTTATTGTGTGGGATAACATTGACTACATTGAACAGATAAAAATAGACTGTCAAGGGGAAGATTTTAACATAATAAAAGGTGTTGAAGATTATTTAGGTAAAGTGGCATATATTACTTTTGAAAATAACACAACCAATCAATATATTGGGACCACTAATCAAAATAATGAAATTGACTCCTTGTTAAAGTCTTTAAATTTTACAGTTAAAAGTCATACATCTTTTGATTCCACATATGTGAATCAAAATCTTAAAGATGAGTTAAATAAAATTAATTATATATTTGAAGGATTATGAAAAAAATAGTAATATTAGGTGGAGGTGGATTCATCGGAGGACACCTCGGAAAAAGATTAAAAGAAGAAGGTCACTGGGTTCGTATCTGTGACATCAAAAGACACGAATATTGGAATCACGAAGACATTTGTCATGAGTTCATTGTAGGAGACCTACGTAACCCCGAAGTGGTTGCAACAGTGATAGATGATACTATCGATGAGGTATACCAATTAGCCGCAGATATGGGTGGTGCAGGTTATATCTTCACTGGTGATAACGATGCCAACGTAATGCACAACTCGGCCCTTATTAACCTTAACGTTGTTCACGAATGTACCAAAAAGAAGGTGGGTAAAGTATTTTACTCATCATCCGCATGTATGTATCCTGAACACAATCAGTTAGACCCAACAAACCCTAACTGTGAAGAATCATCTGCGTATCCGGCAAATCCTGACTCTGAGTATGGATGGGAAAAGTTATTCTCTGAGAGATTATTCTTAGCGTTCAATCGTAACTACGGATTAGATGTGAGGGTTGCTCGTTTCCATAACATCTTTGGACCTATGGGGACATGGACGGGTGGAAAAGAGAAGGCACCTGCCGCAATGTGTAGAAAAGTGGCTGAGACTCCTGAAGGTGGTGAAATCGAAGTATGGGGTGATGGAGAGCAGACTCGTTCATTCTTATATGTGGACGAATGTGTCGAGGCAGTATTAAGACTTATGGAGTCTGATTTTAAGGGTCCTGTAAATATCGGTTCAGAGGAGATGGTATCTATCAACGAGTTGGCACAGATGGCTATTGATATCTCAGGAAAAGACCTTAAAATTAAGAATATACAGGGTGAAGAATTTGTCACCAAATACGGGTTTACATGTCCGTTGGGAGTGAGAGGTAGAAACTCTGATAATAAACTGTATGAAGAAAAAATTGGTTGGGCGGTATCTCAACCTTTAAGAATAGGTATGGAAAAAACATTTGATTGGGTGAACGAACAGGTTCAAGATGAGAAGAAGACTTACATTTATGAAAGTCCTGACGGTGGAGAAACCGTTTACCGTAGAGAGTTTGGTGCACCGCACGAGACTCGAGAGTTAGTAAAATAATATTTAAAAACTTATTTGATGCCAAATAGAGGTAGAAGAACTGAAACGAGTCAAAAGAAAATGTCTCGTAAAGAAATTATAAGAGAAATAATAGGTAAGACACCAAGAAAGAAGTTTCTTTCTGAAAGTCAAAAAGAATATTACCAAACATTAGAAAACAGTGAAATAACAATTTGTACAGGTCCCGCTGGTGTTGGTAAAAGTTACGTGGCTATGAGTGCTGCGGTTCAACTCTTATTAGATGAAAATAATGATTATGAAAAGATTATCATCGTAAGACCCGCCGTGGAAGCTGAAGAGAAACTCGGAGCGTTACCAGGTAATCTGGAAGAAAAATTGGACCCTTACATTTTTCCATCGTATTACCTTCTAACAAAAATTGTTGGTAAGGAGGCTAAAGAGAAGTTAGTTCAGGCGGATGTTATTGAAGTATTCGCTTTAGCTTATATGAGGGGTATGAACATTGACAACTCGATTTTGATTTTTGAAGAGGCTCAAAACTCAACACCAAATCAAATGAAGTTGTTATTAACACGTATCGGATTTAACTCCAAGTTTTTCATCTCAGGTGATGTGGAGCAAACGGACCGATATAAAGACAAAACACATTCAGGGTTGTGGGATGCAATGACTAGATTTAATGACATCGAAGGTTTTGGTGTCTATAACTTCGAATCTAAAGATATCATTCGTAATCCGATAATCACTAAGATATTAGACAAATACGACAAATGAAAATAGCGTTTGACATCAATGGAGTTTTAAGAAATACTTTTGGTAAGGCTGAACAAGTCTACCAAAAGTTTTACATTGACGAAATTTCAGAAGAAGAGAAAGAAGAGTTTGAGTATGGTATGGATTTACCAATTACCAGTATGAACCTCATTGACCATTTTAAATTCCCAAATGAAGAAGATATAATGAACTTCTTTTATGTGGACTTCCCAATGAATATTTTTGGACATGCCGGCTCTGTTGAAAACAGCACATTTCACGTGTTAAACGATATCTATTACGACTTAAGAGATGACAATGATTTGATTATTATCTCAGATGAGATTGAGAAGTCAAAACCTGCAACATTATTTTTCTTATCAAAATATGGTATTTTGATTGAGAAGATACTATTCTTTTCAAAGGTCACACAGAAAACAATATGGAAAGAATTTGACATATTGGTAACTGCAAACCCTGACCTTATTAAGTCAAAAAGAAAAAACAAAATCATTGTAAAATATCAAACCACTTACAATGAGGATTTAGAGGCTGATTACACCATCGAAAAGTTGGAAGATTTAGTCGGATTATATGAAGAACTAAAACTAAAGAAAAATGATGATTGAAATATTCGGTGAAAACTATTATTTGGATTTTACAGCTTTGGACGATTTGGTTGAAATAAAAAAAGAGCCAAATTCCGAAAAAGAAGAAGAGGGAGAAGAAGGACAACAATTCTCATTAATCAAATATGACATTCTTAAAATTATGATTGAGGTTGTAATGTCAGAAAGAGAAGAGATAGATAATAACTTAGGTGTAATCAAAACAAATGAGTTGAGCCTTCCCTTTAAGTTGGCATTTAATACTTTATTAAAATATAACATTATAAAAACTGCATACTAATGGAGCAAGACACTATTAACAAATTAGAAAAGTCTATTGGAAATCTTCGTGAGAAAAACTCGAAGCTTTTCTTTTTGGTGCAAGACACCAAAGGCAACGCCAAAGGTGGTATTCGTTACATCTATCAAATGGCAAAAACATTGAAAGATAATGGATTCAACCCTGTAATATTACATGAAACAAAAGACTACGCAGGTGTGGGTAGTTGGATGGGTGAAGAATATATGGAACTCCCTCATCAGTCTATCGACGGTCAAGACCTTCAGGTTTCCCCTGAGGACTTTTTGATTATCCCTGAAATCTACGGTCACGTATTTGAACAGGTTAGTCAGATTCCATCAGGTAAAATCGTTCTATGTCAAGCATACGACCACATGTTGGAAACAATCCAACCTGGTATGAATTGGGCACAATACGGATTCCGTAAGTGTATCACCACTAATCAACTTCAAGCGGATTACATTAAAGGGGTGATGAAGAATACAACTTTTGATATTGTTGAACCACTTATCCCTTCTACGTTTGTTGCAAAAGACAAACCATCAAAACCAATCGTTTCTATTCACACTCGTGACCAAAGAGACACTATGAAGATTATCAAATCATTCTACTTAAAATACCCACAATTCCGTTGGGTTACCTTCCGTGATATGAGAGGTATTAACCAAGAAGAGTTTGCTGAGTATTTGAGAGATGCTTATGTATCTGTTTGGGTGGACGACACTTCAGGTTTCGGAACATTCCCACTTGAATCTATGGCAAGTAGAACACCAGTAATTGGTAAGGTTCCAAATATGAAACCTGATTGGATGGACGAGAAAAATGGTGTATGGACTTATGAATACAATAACATTGTTGATGTATTGGCAGAGTTCACACAAAATTGGTTGGAAGACAACATCTCAGACCAACTATACGACGCAGGGTTAGAAACCGCTGCGAAGTTCATGGACGAAGAAAAATTCCAAGGAACGATTGTTGAAACTTTCAATAGTTACATCAACGTAAGATTGGAAAACTTCGAGGAGCAACTTAATAAACTTAAAGTAGAAGAAGTAGAGTAAAATGGAGAATTTAGACGTATCAGTAATATTACCAGTGGAAAGTTACATGCACAAGAACTTTGAAGAACTTTTCACTGCATCAATTCAATCAATTCAAAATCAAACCGTATCACCAACAGAGTTGGTATTGGTTCACTCTGACGAAGAGAAGTTGGTTTCATATTTAACTAATTTTGATTTCAGTGGATTAACTGTAAATTTGGTTGAAAACAAAGGAAAAACAGATTTCGCAACACAAATGAATTTAGGCGTTGAGAATGCAAAATCAAAGTGGGTATCATTCTTAGAGTTTGATGATGAATACGCATCTATTTGGTTTAAAAACGTAAAAAGATTTGTTGAAGCTTATCCTGAATATGAGGGATTCTTATCTTTGGTTGTGGATGTTGACAACAAAGGAGCTTTTGCGGGTTTCACAAACGAAGCAACATTCGCGGCATCTATGAATACCGAAATCGGTGTATTAACTAACGAGGTCCTACTTAACTATCAGAACTTCCAAAGTAGTGGTATGGTTATCAAAAAAGAAACTTACCAAGACTTAGGTGGATTCAAACCCTCAATGAAACTTACATTCGTTTACGAATTTTTATTGAGGTTAACATACAACTCAGCAAAAATCATGACCATCCCTCGTATTGGTTACAAACACGTAAACTTACGTGAGGGGTCCATATTCTGGAACTACAAAAATGGTGAACAAAGAGTTTCTGATAATGAAGTTAAGTTTTGGTTGGACGCAGCTAAAAAAGAACACTTCTTCGTTGAAGACAGAAACATAAAATATGAACCAAGTGAGGTTTAATGTTTTTATCAGGTATGACAGGAACTTCGGCCAATCCTCCCAAAAAACGTGGGAGGAAGCCGAAGACCACCAACAATTACTTTGCTGAGCGCGAGGAACATGCGGTTAGAATGTTTTTGTCTGCCTCCACTTTTGACGAAAAAAATAAAATCTATAATGACTATTTGAAGGCTCCGTTAGATAAGATGATTGAATCAATCATAAGGAGGTACAAACTTTATAGAAAAGGAATGGACTTCATCGAAATACATCACGACACCCATTCTTTTTTAATTACAAAAGTTGACAAGTTTAAGCCCTCAAAAGGTAAAAAGGCATATTCATATTTTGGTACCATTTGTAAAAACTATTTGATGGGACAAATCATCAAAGACCAAAAAGACCAAAATAGAAAAATATCCTATGAGGACATATCCTCATCTTTAGAATATCGACCTGACTTAATTTATCACTTGGAACACGACGTTGTTGAACCAAGTCAAGTTATTAAATCATTCTTAAAAGAAATGGATGATTATATGGAAACTACTAAATTGAATGATAACGAACAAAAGTTAGGTTTCGCATTGATTCAACTTTTCGAAAACTATGACGAGATATTCATAGGTACCGACAACAATAAATTTAATAAGAATATCATCTTACTTTCACTTAGAGAAATGACCAATATGTCCACTAAAGAAATTAGAAGTTCGATGAAAAAATTCAAAAACCTTTATTACGAACTTCTAAAGAAGATACATAACTTGTAAAAAGGAATGGAAAGATATTTATTGTTACTATGGGAAGACCGAAGAAAAAAGAAATTGTTTTAAGTAAAGACTCCGTTCTCAGTCTAATGCAGGAAATCTACAACGAGCTTGTGGAGCAGAGAGCAACTGCCGTTAGAATTCAAAACAAAATGTTAAGTATGTTAAAGGACCCCGAAGATATGACGGTTATTGGTCCTGTAATCAAAGAACAACAAAAGATTATTAACGACACCATCGAAAAGAAGTTAACTTTATCTAAACTTCAATCCACTATTTGGGAAAAATCACAAAACAACAGTGAAGAGACCTTCAATCTCGCTGAGATGGATGAAGATGTTTTATCTGCACTTATTCAAAAAGATACTGAGAAAGATGACAAAGACGGAGGGTATAAATTAGACTAATATTCTCTAAGAATGGCAATTGACAACAGTGACGATTACAAAAAAATTAAAGACAAAATAAGTGCTTATAAGAAGACTGTTCAGTCAAAAAAAGATGCTGCTCAAAAGAAAAAAGACCAAGCTGGTGATAACTTTGCCAAAGCACAAGAAAAACACTTTAGTAATCTAAACGAATGGGGTGAAACTGCTCAGGGGTATACCGATGAAAAACGTAGGTTAATCAAAGACTCCATAACCTCACAATTGGACCAACTTACTGAAATCTTTATGATATCATCAAAAGAGGGTGAAGGTAAAGAATCTAAATATGAATCCACAAAAAAACTTACAGAGATTTACAATGATACTATCTTAGAAACTAAGAGTAGGATTACGGAACTTTGGATTCAAGAAACCATCAAAGCGGTTGGTTGTTCAGAGGAACAAACTTATCAGAATAATGATGTCTACATTCGTGTTGAGTCTATAGATTTATTTCAAACATTAAAAGACTCACCAAATGAGTCTCCAAGTAATTTAAGATATGAAAAGTTAAACACCGCAAACGGGACAATACCGTTCTCAATGAACCGAGAATTGTATGAAAGAACCCAAAATGCTGGTGTTGCATTAGCCAACTATATTGGTGCATCAAGTAATGCGATTATGGACATTGCATATGTTACTCAAGATAATTTTGGTAATAATGGTAATTTCTACAAAGTCACATTAAAGAATAGACCTGACCAAATTAATAGAGTTACCGAGTTTCTATACGACTATTACATGAGTATAGACCTTTTGAATATTGATGAGTTAATTAGCAATATTATCGAATATTTGATGGGTGCAATTTCATTTAATCTGAATGTGGGTCAAACCCAATTGGGTGAGATGAAAAAACTTCAGGTTATTCTTCAAAGAATCTTAGGTCTTTGTTTTGATAATCAAAAGGAGATTGATGTTTCAGGAATTGCTAAACTATCCGTCAACGAACAATTGGACGACAGTTTCTTTCAAATGAGCTCAATAGATTTACGTAACATTGAAAATGATGTTGAAAATATCATTAAAGGTGTTGTAGAGTTTACAGATTGTGATAATGTAAAATTACCAATGAAGGACCAAGAAACCATTGCATTCCTTCAAGATATTAGAGACAACTTTAACACAGATGGTGAGAAGTTGGAGCAACTGTCTAAGTTTGGTACTGAGATTGGTGATAATGAGGATTGGCAGTTTACCCTTCCAAACATTAACTTCCAACTCGCTATTCAACAGGATATGTTAAAAGTTATCCCTCAAGCAATTATGGCAACTTTACTTTCCCCTAAAAATCTATTGGGGATGTTTGTAATATTCAAAGCACTGGGGAATGTATTTGTCGACCAAATTCAAGACATTAGTGAGTTCATTAATAAAATGAAATCGTTCTTAGTTGAGGTGATGAGTAAGGTGGGTGCCATCTTCGTGGAAGAATTATTTAACGCAATTAAGAACAATATTGACAGTATTGTATTGGCGTTATTGAATGATATCAGAAAAGAAAGTCAGGAATCAACTGTTAGGATTATTTCATCCATTCTATCAACCGCAATCATACTCACAGGTTTGATACAGGATTGGAGGAGGTGTAAATCTGTAATAGATGAGTTATTGGCATTATTACAATTAGCCGTCGGTAGATTAAATCTTAATTTACCATTGTTCGCTTTAGCACTTGCAGGTTCATTACCTGGTGTTTCTGAGACGAGGATGTTTGCAAACGTTATTGAAGAAATGGAAAAATCAGGTTTACCAACCGATGATTTACCTGATGGGTCACCAAACTTAATGCTGCAATCTATTCTATCTCAAATTAAAGGTGGGAAGAAAGAACAAGACGAAAATGGTGTTACTGAGGTTTATATTCCACCGTTGACTATGACACCGGCAGGCGTAACATTACCTTCTAGAGGTGTAGGAAAATCAAGATAATGGAACAGAGTAAATTACAAGAAATAATCAAGAATTATAAAAATCGTTCAAACGGAGATTTGAAACTTGCGATGGAAGAACTCAATAAAGACTTCGAACAAACAAAAGAGATGTTGATGAAATTGACTTACCATTTGGACGCAACAGAAAAGATATATAACGATATCTTAAACGAATACAAAGTCAGAGGTAATAAGTAATGGAAACAAAAGGGGATTACAGAAGAATTATTTATGGTGGTAAGGTAGTAGACAATGACGACCCGTTTATGATGGGACGCATTCGTGTATTCCCTGAAAACCAAAATATCAGTGACCGTTTAGCCTCAATCCCTAACTGGAATGAAAAGACTGACAAATGGGGAGTAAAAGACCCTTTTGTGTTTTTACCACTATTACCATACTTTGTTTATCAGGTCCCAAAAGTAGATGAGTATGTCCATGTGATGTATTCAAATCCTAACAACAAAACACAAAAAAACCAATTCTACGTTCAGGGACCATTCTCGTCACCAACGAGAATATCTGAAGAAAATCACAACTCTTCAAAGACATTCTTAGAGGCGGGTATTAGAAATGTTAGATACCCAAAACTAAAAGACGGTAATGGGGAGTTAAAGCCAACAGCAGTGGGTATCTATCCACAACCTGAAGACGTTGCAATCTTAGGGAGAAACAATAGTGACCTTATCCTTAAAGACGGTGAGGTTTTATTACGTGCAGGAAAACACAGACCATTTCAAAATACTGAGATTCCGACATTGGATAATGACAGGGCATTTATACAACTCTCAAAATATGAGACAACAGAACAATATGCACCATTACAAAAAAGGTTTGTATTACAATCTCAGGATACCAATATCCGAAAACTGATAGAATATCATATTGACAATCCGAGCAACTCCATGAGTGCATTTACAGGTCAAATTATTCTATACAATGTTATCGCCGATGATACATCAGGGTCAACAATGGCAAATGCTGTTGGAGTTTTATCTGATATCACTAACTTTATTCAACCTCAATATATTAAAAGATTTGGTCCAATACCATTAGAGGAAGTGGCGTCAACCATCAATAAGTTTATGGAACAGATAGTTGAAGGTCGTTTAGACGATGGAACATTAATTAACAATCAATTCCCGTTCTATTACAGACCAAACGCTAGTGATGTTAACAAAGTGAGGTCAGTGGATGCGAGTTCAAATCCTGCAATATTCTCAAATCTGAGCACCTTGTTTCAATTGGTTAGCCCATCAAAATACATCACCACATTATTGGGTAATGGTTTGATTTACGATAAGAAGTTAAAAACCTCTGTTCCAAAAAAGACGAAGAAGGAATATGTCAGACCAAAAAGAATATTAAATCAGGAGAATACCGCGGCATTTATGGGTGCTAAACAGGTTTATCTTTTATCTCAGGATACTGTGAATCCGGCTAAGTCGGCTATAGATTTTAACGATACTCTATATGGTATCACTCAAACAAAGATGGTGGATGAGATTCAACCAAAGACATCGTCAATGGTTAGAGGTGAAGAACTTTTGGACCTGATAAGTTTGATTGTTCAATTCTTATCAACTCACGTCCACCCTTATCCAGGTTTACCACCAGCACCTGTATCTACAGACGGAACTCAACTAAATGATTTACTAAAAGAACTTATTGACGCAACTAATAAGGTCTTAAACAAAAATATTCGTCTTAACTAAGTATTTATAGTAAAAAGTTGCAATGTCTGTTCATAAGTCATATTTTAGTAAAAACGATACGTTAATTTTTAACTCTTATACCAACACAGGTAGAAACCCTGTTGTTGAATTATTCTTTGGTAGAGTAGATAACGTCATATCCCCCATGGGTTATAGTCGTTTTATCTTTGATTTGGACTTATCTCAGTTGAATGCAAAGATTGCCGACGGGACCATTTCAACAGGTTGTACCTTTGATATGACCCACACTCTTAAGATGACTAACACCTCTTCATTTGATGAGGAGTTATTGAACACCACGTGGTCAAACGGAAGAAGAAGAGCAACATCATTTGATTTGGTATTATTTAGAATCCCTAAAGTATCAGGTTCAACAGGTAACCCTCAGTTATGGGACGAAGGTGTTGGGTATGATTACTACAACTCTTCAACAGCCCTTAATAGTTCAAACGCGATGTCAGTTTCTCAGGAACTGGCAACCGATAAATCTTTTTCTGACCGACCTGTAAACTGGTATCAAAGAACGACAGTTAAAAATTGGTCACTACCAGGTATCTACGACAACACCAACTCAAACCAAATTACCGGATTAAATTATTCAGGATTAACTATTGTTGATACTCAACATTTTGAGTTTGGTAATGAAGATATTGAATTTGATATGACTGATGAGATTAACTCTCTTATCACAGGTGGAACTGCAAACCACTCAGGTTGGGGAATTGCATTTGTACCTGATGTTGAAAACATTACTGGGATGACTGAGAATTATGCAGTGGGTTTCTTCTCACGCCACACTCAAACGTTCTACGAGCCATATCTTGAAACCAACTATAATGATTTAGTTGAGGATGATAGATATACATTTTACGAAAATAAAACAAACAAATTATTCTTATACACTTATGTTGCCGGTAATCCAATATCATTGGATGAAGACCCAACAGTTAAGATTTATGATGCTGATGATGTGTTGATTGGTGAATATACCGCATGTTCAAGAACATTAGGTATGTATGAGATTTCCGTACCGGCAATTACTTCAGACACGGTCCCATGTATGTATTACGACAGATGGGATAACTTAAAGTATAACGGTGAGGACTTACCTGTTGTGGAGAATGAGTTTGTTTTACAGAAAGGTGAAAACTATTTCACTATTGGAACAGAAACACAAGAACCTAAGATGTATGGTTTCGATTTTAACGGAATCAAACAGGGTGAGAAGATTTTATCTTCTGATATTAGAAAAGTAAACGTAACCATCAAAAAGGCATATACTGCAAAAGAGATGATTACTAATGTAGATGCTTACTACAGAGTTTACGTTAAGGAAGGGTCAACTGAAGTTCAGGTTCAGGATTGGACAAAAATCAACAGAGCAGCTGATGGTTACTTCTTTATGTTTGATATGAGAGATAAGATACCAAACGAATATTATATCGATATGAAGGTGGTTTCTGACCGTGAAGTCAATACTTATAAAAGAGAGGTTCAATTCCAAATAGTTAACAGAAAATGAAAAAGGTAATCACCATCACTGAAGACATGTTAGAACAAATCGTCAGAAGAGTTATTGACGAGAAGAAAAAATCTAAAAAGAAGAAAAAAGACACAACGCTGTGTAAAAGAGGTATTACGGCTGCAAAGGCTAAATATGAAGTTTACCCATCTGCTTATGCTAACGGATATGCGGTTCAGGTATGTAAAGGAAAGATGCCCGATGTAAATGGAAACAAAAAATGTTCGGGAAAATATTGTCCGGGTAAAAAATAATATTATATTTGCAACTTAAATAACTCTTCGAATATGTCACAAACAACTTATCAATTAATTAAAGATGAAAAGATTGTTATGGAAACACAATCTATCTCTGCGGAACACGCATTAGAATACTTCGCTTTATTCAAACCAAAAGTTTTCACAAGCCAAAAATATCGTGTGGGAATTAAACCTCCAATGACCACTCCTGTGGTAAATAACTTACACTAGGTGTCTTAATACCCATTTATAGGTATTTTCTCCTCCCAAAGAATAGAAGTCCGATTTTTTTAAGTCGGACTTTTTTATTGATTCCGACAAAATCTTTTGACCATCTAAAATGTGTTTGATTTCTTTTAATAAATCTTTAGATACGTATTCATTCTCAACTAACGAAAGTGCAATACGGTTTACCTTACCCTCTCTTTTTGAGTAATAAACACCTTTCTTTGCGTTTTCTTTGATTGTTTTTGGAACCCTCACATAGTTTGAAGATTCATCAATAATGATTTTAAGGTCACCAGTACCTTTAATTACTCTGTGATATGTCATCTTAGGGATGAAATAAGTTTGTCCCTCTTGCAAGACCTGAGGTAGTTCATTATCTATCTGTAACATCCAATCATTACCCGATTCAACATAAACCTTTCTATCTTCTCTATCACGGTGCCAAATAAGTTCATCCGTCTCCACATTTTCAGTGAATACTCTTTTGAATTTATACTTACCGATATTTTCCTGTTCGTATACCATTACCAAAATCTTCCAGGTACATTCTTACCAAAATCTTTATGTGCTCTACACGCCCAATAACCAGCCTTAGTTTTGTCTTTTTTCTTATCACATTGGTGTCTCGCAGCAAAACTCTTTCTCGCTTCTGGGTCATTCCATTTTGCAGTCATAACAGGGGAACCGTAACTTACCTTTTTAACTTTACCCGTCTTAGGATTACGGACATAAACATACCATTTCTTAGGACCACCTGATTTAGGTTTGTTTAATTCAACATCCTTACCTTTATATTCGGCTTCGTTAACAATTGGGAAATCTAACGGTAATCTCTCACCTTCATAAATGAAGAATTTACCCAAATCACTATTCAATAATTCGTTATCCTCTTCATTAACATAAAAACCTTTATCTCTAAGTTTTCTCGCTTCGTTGATAACCTCAAAATACTTATCACTTCCTCTACGGAACAATCCTTCAGAAATAGATATCTTATTATCTATATGATATTGCATCTCCTCAGAAATCGTTGTCTTAGTTTCAATAAACTCACTAAGAATGTTTTGAATTAACTTTGTATCCACAGATTCTTTTTTAGATTTCTTTTTATGGTTTTTGATTTTAATACGTGTCGGTTTTTGTCCTTTACCCGATTGAGGGTCTTTCTTTTCCTTTTCTCTTTTTCTACGACAAGCAGAGTCTTTTTCAGATTGGCTCATTTTACCTGCCACACCAGCGGCACGACAAACAGGGTAAGCCCCCTTGTCAGCATCCTTACGTCCACACGGTGGATGACCACCACCCTTTTTCTTCTTACAGATATTAACCCACGGTCCTTTTGGTTGAGAAGAACCTTTTTTCTTCTTTTTTTTACCAAACCAAACGGCTAAATCTTCACTTAATAGATATTTTGACATATTATTGACTTGAATGTTTGTTTTACTATTCATATAATAAATATTCGAGAATAACATTAAATAAAAACTAAATTTAGAATTATGGCTAGACCAAAGAAAACTGCAGAAGGTACAACTGCAACCAAAAAAACGACAACTCGTAAGAAAGCCGAAGAAACAAAAGTTGAGGCACCTGTTGAAGAACAAGTAAACCAAGTTTTGGATGAAACAACTCAAGAAAAAGTAACTGAGACTGAAACTCCAAAACCAATCGGTAACTTGTTCGGTAGCATCAATTACAACCAAACATCTGATTTGGATAACTTCATCACAAATATGACTCCTGACCAAGGTCTTTACATCTTAGTTCAGGCGGCAAGAGCAGCTCACTCAAGAAACGCTTACACAATGGAGGAAAGTGAAACACTTTCAAAAGCAATCAGAACAATTACAAAACCTGCGGATACTCCGACAGACGAAACTCCAACAGAACAACCTGTTGAAGAAGTAACAGAATAATTTATTGTTATTCGATAAATTGGGGGTGTAAAAACCCCCTTTTTTATGCAAACTATATTATTATGACAAAAAATGAAATGAGTTCAATAATTGTCAAAAATGAATTGACCATTATGAAGGCAATTAATGAAGGTCATCGTCCACATACAGGTGATGAGTTTCAACCTTTACGTATTGAAATAGAATTATTAAGATGTATGTATTTTGGTGAAGAATCACCATTTTGTAGACGAAAATATAGGAAATAAAAAAAGGGGACCAATGGTCCCCTTTCTATTATCATATTAAGATATATTATCTTAATTGGTTTAAGTTGAATGTTCTAACACCGTCAACTTTAATTACACCGTAGAAACGGTTGTTAACCATTTTCTTAGCGTATCTAGTCATGATACCCTTGATTGGTGTAAAGTTGAATGGGTTATACATAGTTGGAGTCAACTGTAGTGGTACATATGGTGCGTAAACGTAACCTGTATCCAACAAAGAAGAACCTTTGTGTCCTAACAATACTTGGTTAGGTGGGAAGTAAGGGTCACGATATACTTGATATCTACCTGATAATGTACCTACTCTCTCAATACCCATGTTGTATTGGTCTTGGTCAGGTGCCGCGTTAGATACGTGGAAGTATTCTAAATCGTCAAAGATTGCTGAAATTTCAGAAGAAACAACAATCCAGTTAGCACCACCTCTAAGAGTTGACTTGTGGATTTGAGCTGAGATTTGGTTAATCGCAGTAATCAACGTTTGGTTCCAATCTTTTTGGTTGTAGTTAATAGAACCGTTAGAAATTCTCTTCCATCCGTTGTAGTCCCATCTAAGTGACCACGCTGCACCTTTTCTCAAGTCTCTTAAGATTTCACGGTCGATTTCTGCCGCAACTTGCTCAGACAATAAAGCTGTCAATTCAGCTTCAGCGTCGATGTTGTGGAATGCAGAAACGTCTTGTGCCAATTCTGGAGACCATTGTGCTCTTAATTTTCTTTCAGTTACAGATACTGTTACAGACTGTAGGTCGAAAGAAACCTCACCAATTGCATCTTCAAATTCCAAAGTTTTGTAAACTCTGTAAGTTGCTTGGAATGCAGGTGTCGCAGTGAATGTATGACCTGAGTATCCGTCTAATGAGTTAGAACCGATACCTGCAACTTCTGAAGTGTCAACTGCCAAGTAAATAATTCCGGTAACATCACAGATGTTATCGTAAGAACCACCTGGACCTGCTGGACTTGAGTAGAAGTTAGTTTGAGTTTCAGAACCATACTGAACCATACCTTTACCGTATTTCTGAGTTACTACGTTAAAGTTCCAGTATGCTGCCGGTGAACTACCTGAAGTTTTAACTTCCAAAGAAGCTAAGAAGTCTTCAGTATCCATTTCTTGACCATCAGGACCAATCAATTTACCCGCACCTGCAGAAGAGAAACCTGATAATGCAACAAGAACTTGTCTTTGCTCACCAGTGTAGTAACCAGCCGTAGCAGTAACTAATTCAGAACCGTCCCATCTAACGTTTCCAAGGTCACGAGTTAGTGCTGAATACTGACCTTTAGAGTAATCGAACAAACCTTCTGGGTTTGAAGCTGGTACTTCACCTTCGTAGAATTGGTCATACAAGTTCTTTTCGTAACCGTCAGCACCATAACCTTGGTTAATGTCTGTCGATGCACCTGGTGCTCCGAATGGTTTTTCGTGTGAACCTGGACCATTTTGACCCTTCTGAATCATTGGTACGAAGTAGAACAATTTACCGATTGGTAAGTTCATAGCTTGAACAGATACGATATCGTTCGCTAATAATTTTGAGAATACTCTTCTCACGATTGGGAAAACTACAGTTTCGAATGAACCTGAACCGTCCGCTGATGATGCTTCGTTGATTAGGTGAGAAGCTTGGTTCTCATACAACTGTGCAACGTTTTCTTTCAAGTGACCTTTAAGTCCATCTAAGAAACCTAATTTGTCCCATTTGTTAATAGTGTCTTCTTTGATAACTTTCAAGTGCTTAAGACCGATGTTACCTACAAGACCGCTTTCTAATAATGCTCCCATTTTAATATTTTTTTAAGGATTTTATTTATTTAATTACTTTAGACATTAAATCCTTCATTCTCAGGAATTGTGGATTCTCATATGTCTTAGACTCGATAAGGTTTGTAGATGAACCTTTAGATGGAGTCTTAGAAACCTTATCTGAAACTGATTCAGTTAGTTTCTTAGCTTCCATACCATCGTATTCTTCTTTCAAAGTCTTATACAAAGCCTTAGATTCTTTCAAAGTTTCAACTGAGTCGAATCTTCTAAGAATGTTGATTTTTTCTTGTTTGGTCGTGGTGTTTTCCGTGAACAAACGAGTTGCGTAAGCCAAGTTTGAGTTAAACACAGCAACTTCATTCAACTTATCTTTAAAGATGTTAAGTGCCTTACGGTACTCTTCATTCTTTTCTCTAAGTTGTTGAACTTCTTTTTCCAAAGATTCGTTGTAATGTGCTCTGTTTGGAATAGAGTGTGGTTTCGGAAGACCTTTAGATTTGTCTGATGAAGCTTTCTGACCAGCAGCGTGACTTCTTACCATACCTTCTTTAGATTCTTCTTTATCCATAGTTCCAACTGCTGAGTATTTACGGTCGCCGTGTCTTTTCTCGTCAGCTGCAGCTACATCTCTTCTTCCTTTCATTGACATATCTTTAGATGATTCCTTACCGTCCTCATCACCAAGATGTTCGTCCTCTTTGTCATTGTAACCTTGACCTTCTTCTACTTCCTCATCCATTTCTGAGTATTCACCTTCTTCCATGTCCTCTTCGTCCATTTCAATTTCGTAAACAATCTCGTCCATATCCATTTCCAAGTCTTCACCTTCTTTCATATCTTCAGCATCTTCACCAGCGTCTTTCGCCAATTTTGCAATTTGGTCTAAGTCGTCACGAACAGCATCGATATCATGGTCTTTCTCTTCTTCAGATTCCATTTGGATTTGGTATTCAACGTCAGCCTCATCATCTTTAAGTGTAATTTCATCACCGTCTTGTTTAACAATGATTCCGTCCTCTTCACCCATAGCCTTGAAAACCTTTAAGATTTCCTCGTCAGATGCATCAGTTAAATCCAAAGGAAGTAAAACTTCTTCTTCATCATCGACTTCCATGTCATCACCAGGTAAGTCCATCATTAACATGTCAGCCATGTCAACTTCTTCACCTTCGTCTTCCATTTCGTCTTCTGATTCTTCATCAGAGTCCATGTCCATATCCATGTCCATATCCTCTTCTTCGTCGTCAATGTCAAGTCCCATTTCTTGTTCGTCCATTTTGTATGAACCTTCTTCTACTTCTGAACCTTCTTCCATTGCCACGTCTTCAATCTCAACATCCTCCTCAGACAGAGATTCCTTTACTAATTCGCTGATTTCTTCCTTCATAGTAGAAGCAAGTATTCCTTTTGCGTTTTGAGTAACGGCTTCTTCCAAATTTTTCATTTGTAATAGTGCCTCTTCAACTAATGATTTTTTGTTTTCGCTCATTATAATTTTTTGCGCAAGAGTTTATTTTCTCTATAAATATTGCGAAAACATAAAAAATTTATTTTATTATATATAAGAGCATAAAAAAATCGGGTTTTAGCCCGATTTTTACAGTTAATAAGATTAAGATTTTTTACTCAAACACCTCATCGATTTTACTTTCAACACACGCAGTGATTCTCCAATCGTGTGGAAAGCCCTCGAAATTTTTGGTTACTTTGGCTTCAACATCAGTAACGTTGATACCCTTAACGAGTTTCTCTTCTCTGACTTTTTTGATTTTACCTGAATTTTCATCAGGGAGGTCATAACTGATTTTCGCAACGAAATACTTTTCTTCCATAATTGACACTTATTTAGTTTTTAATACCCTAAATAATCGGACAATCTTTTCATTAAGTCAATAGATGCACCCATACCACCATCTAAACGTGGTTCATTTTGTGGTCTTTTTTCCTCTTCCAAGTTTTCGTCATACTTCATTTTGTCGTCTTTGTTCAAGAAAAGATACGCACCTGGTGTAGATGGTGATGATACCAAGTCAAAACAAATAAGTTCAAAATCTTCTTGAACTTCGTTTCTTTCACCCTTTTTAGCTAAAGAACCCACACCACGAGAAGATACCCCCATAGTCACACCTTGTCTCATAAGGTTTGCCGCTTGGTCACCTGGACATGAAACAACACCTTCCTTATGGAAACCTGGTGAGGTTAGAAGTTTAATCTTACCCATCAATGTATTACCTTCCCACCACATATCTGTGATAAGGTGAGACACACGGTCCAAATCAATCAATGATGATTCAGGGTGATTAAGTTCAGATATGGACAATCCTTTTTTGATTGCTCCTTGATATCTGTCGGCTTCTCTACGTAAAATCTTTTCAGGATATACACGACCGTTTCTGTTTGGGGTGTCGTATTTTTGTAGGACGGCATAGAACTCAAACGGCTTTGAATGGTCCAACTGTCCATAAGACTCTTTAATCACTTCAGCATTCCTTCTTTCTTTTGGGTCGATAAATCCTGCGTCCCATTCTATTAAAATGCCCTTACCTGTATCTTGTGGTCCTAAAACTCTCATAGTAATAATTCTTTATTATAAATACTCTTAAATGGAGATTATTCTATAATGATATCCCACTCAGTAATATTAACTCCGAGATACTTTGTATATTTTTTATTCATAATATTTGCAACATGAATAGATATATCTGTACCTAACGGTAAATCATCACCTGTATAAATGTCTTTTATTGCCCATATGTTTGCAAATTCTGTCACGTCTTTCTCACCATAGTATTCGTATAAAACCTTGTCTATGGATACCAAAACACTTAACCCATCTTCAATATCTCCTTCCAACATTACTTTGTTAAAAGTCACAGTGGTAAATTCCTTTTCAAATATAAATTGGGCGGGGTCAATACGATTATTAAGGTCATCAATGACGGTATTAGCCTCATTGATAACCTTTTTTAATCTTTTTAATTGTGATTCTGTAATTGTGATTTTCACCGATTAAGTTTTAATATAAATATTAAACTTTCACCGATTTTGTTTTGTAGAAGGTAAAATACTCTGAATTCATCAGTTCGTCATTATAAACTGACTTACAAATATCTTTAATTTTTTGTCTTAATATTGGTGATTTAAAATCTACAGGATTTTTAATGAATAGTGTAATTTCTAAATTCATAAAACTTCTCTTTCCCAACTGAATTCCACTACTTCGTAAATCTAAGTCTACAATATTTTTTTGTTCGAACGTTAATGGGTCTACTGACTCCAATAAATTGTGTTTTATTTCTCTACACATATTCCCCGTTACACGGTCCCAGTTTGTGGCTTCTTTTTTTGGTTGGACCCACGATTGAATGGAGATATAAAGTGATTTAAATTCTTGGGAATCTACTGTCCCGTAATTACATTTTGCGTTTTTAAAAATGTCTAATTTTGAAGTCTTCCCTTTTTTCATACATTGTTTTCATATACTTCGTTTATTTACTGTTAATAATAGCAAATAACTCCTTGTGTGTCAAATTTGATTTTTTAGAGATATTTATTTATATTGAAGTAATATATGTTAATAGTAAAAGTAAACAAAGGTGAAAATATCGACCGAGCCCTAAAGAGGTATCGTTATAAGGTCATTCAAACAAAACAGTTGGTGGACTTAAAGGAAGGTCGTGAATATGAAAAGCCGTCACAGAAAAAAAGAAAGAAGATGGCAAAAGCCAAATATGTAGAAAAAAGAAAGGGTTTAGAAGACTAAACCCTTTTTTAATTTTATAATCCCTCGTTAAGTTGTTTTAACTTATATAAGTTTACTAAGTCGTTTGGACTCTCTTTAATCTTTTGAATGGTTTGTTGAACTTTATCACTAAGTTCCATATCCTCAGAGTTTGTAGTATTTTTTAACTTTTCAATTACTGATTCTCTTAAAGAAGTCATTTCACTTTCAATATCTTTTTTACTTAAAGAAAGTAATGACTGTAACTCCATTTTTTCTGATTCCGAAATACTACCGTATTCTTTGTTAAATGTATTGGTTGCAATCTTCAACATTGACGATAATGGAATGTTTGTAGATTCAGAAATTTGTTTCTCAATTTTTGGAGAAGTGATTAATTTTTTAATCTCTTTTTTTGACTCCAAAACGGTCTCCAAATTTTTCATTCCTTTGTTATATAATACCTTATCAATATTTGAATATTCGTCTGTAGATTCGCCTAATAACGTATCTACCCAATCAGATAACTCTTGGATATCTTTTTGATTTTTCTTAATAATGATTTGTAACTCGTTGAATGACTCCATGATGTAATCAGGAGCGATGTCCATATCCATACCTTTTGGTGTTGACAATTGGTCGTAAATGTAGAACGCTTCGGCCAAAGATTTTTTATTCAAAACCTTTTCTTTGAAGTTTTTCATCATTGGTTTGAACGTATCCTTACCGTATGCTTTAGTAAGACTATTTTCAATTTTTGACTTTAAAATACCAATCTTATTCATTTTTCTTTTTTTTAATAAATATTACGAATCTAGTAAGTCATTCAGTTTTTTCTCAATCTCACCTAAAGACTGACGACCTTTTGACAAATCTATTGTCGTGTCGTTACCAAATAATGAACTATCTTCTAAGATTAAATCTAAGTCTTTGTTCTTAACCAACGATTCAGGAGTAATCTCTCCACCGGCACCTGCACCGACCTCAGTTTCACCTGCCGTCTCAGCACCTAAGTCACCTCCAAGGTCACCACCTAAGTCTGCACCACCACCAAAGTCAGAACCTCCACCGAAGTCACTTCCAAAGTCAGAGCCACCTCCAAAGTCGTCTCCACCTTCTTCACTTCCTGCTTCACCTTCTGCAGCCTTACCTTTCTCACCGTATAGTTTGTCAATATTGTCAAACAGACCTGTGTGAATGATAACCTCAGCAGTTTTCTCAAGTTCAGCACCAACAGCTTTCTCAATACGTTGTTGTTGGATATCCAATTTAATCTCTTCATCAGAGAATCCAAGAATGTGTTTCTTAGCCCATGATGACGATACTGGTTGAATACCATTACCTGGGTCAGATACCGCATCTCTATACAACTGAATTTTCTGTTGCCATTGTTCTACCTTAAGAAGGTCAGCTTGAGTTGATGGGTTAGTCAATCCTAATGTAAAGTTATTCAATTCGTCCTCAAAACCTAAGATATATAAGTGGATGATTGCAATCTTATTCAATTCCTGAATCATCGACCTTTGAATTCTGTTGATAGTTCTTGCAAAACGAATATCCTGTAATGCCAAGTTCTTACCTTCACCAGTAACCTCCTCAAAACCTAAGAATGCCTTAGGAACACGAAGTGCTGTCAATAGTTTCTTTTGGATGTATTCAATATCCGCAATCTCTGACAGGTTCTGTGCACCTGGTAAAGTATCAATAGGGTTCGGAGCGTTAGGGTCACGAACAGGAATAAAGTAATCTTGGTCAACGGCCATTTGGTTCATACGTAGGTCGACATTACCCGTTGCTGGGTCTGCGACCTGGTCACGTTTGAACTTATTGGCGACTCGCTGTACATACGGTTCAACATCTTTGTCGTCCATGTTACCGACGAATACTTTAAACACCCTTCTCTCAGGTGCTCTCGATGTTCTATAGATTAACATCGCATCTTCAGAAAGAATAAGTTGTTTCCAAATTCTTCTGGCTTTCTCCAACATAGACGTTCCGTAAGGAAGTTTTCTGTCATCACCCAATAATCTAAAGTGAGCAATCTCCCAAGTATTGAACTCCATGTCTTTGTTTTTCCACGTGAACTTCATCGCCTCAGTTTGTTCACCATCGTGAGATAAACTGTATTGATTGTGAGAACCACTCTTCATACCTCTCTCCAATCTTTCGATTTCAATGTTCGGCATTTGAACACCACCCATTACACCCTTATCAGGGTCTAACTTCAGGTATACGAAGTTATCACCATACTTACAGGTGTTTCTTGTCCACATCGGTAAGTTGGTGTCAATATCCAATCTGTTGTTGAATAGGTCAGCCAATACCGACTTAATACGATTACTCTCAGAATAAATTTGTAGGATGTAACCATCTTCGTTTGCCGTTGTAGATTCCTCAGAATAGATATCCAACGCCGCAGATATCTCAGGAGTATATTCCATACTCTCATAATCATAGAACGCAGCCAAACGTGTTGG
>Ga0070753_1000465_pt1 | contig 24745 bp, 14 predicted proteins | sample VirMetDEL_Aug_31_FD_77441 | JGI IMG/M metagenome (GOLD analysis project Ga0070753, IMG submission 77441) | Aqueous microbial communities from the Delaware River and Bay under freshwater to marine salinity gradient to study organic matter... | ecosystem: Environmental > Aquatic > Marine > Coastal... | reverse complement strand
CGCAACGATGTGCTTGTCACGGGTGACGCCACGGCCGTGCGGCGCTCCCTCGGAATCCCCGACGGCGTGACAGTGCTGCTTTATGCCCCAACCTGGCGTGATGACAGACCGGGCCACGTCGACCACCTCGATGTCGCGGTTTTCGCCGAGACTCTTGGGCCCGGCTACATTACCCTCATTCGTGGCCACTCCCGCAGCATCACCCCGGGCAGCGACGTTCACGCTCAGGGTGTGCTCGATGTCACGAGCTACCCTGACGTCTCTGATCTATTCCTCGTCGCCGACGCCCTCATCACGGACTACTCCTCGGTCATGTTTGACTTCAGCGCCACGGGCAAACCCCTGTACTTTTTCGCTCCAGACCTCGAGCACTATCGAGCGCAATTGCGAGGCTTCTACTTCGACCTCGACCCTGTGGCACCGGGGCCCCTCGTTGACGACCCTCACAAACTAGCTGAACTTGTCACTCACCCCGACGAGGTGAAAAAAGAGTTCGCCGAACGCTATGCAGCGTGGCAAAAACGGTTCAACCCTCGAGACGACGGGAACGCCGGTCGTCGCGTTGTCGAGCGACTGATTGCACAGGGCATCCTGAACTAGATCTCTGTTCTATATCTCGGTGCTCTAGATTTCCGTGCGTGAAGTGTCGACGGTGTCACGAGCTCCGCGGAGAACACCGGCGATAAACCCGACGCCCCACGAGAGATGCATTGTGGGCAAAACAACGACAAAAAACCATCGGTCACGCCACGTAGCGCCGCGATCAAGCACAAAAGCCACACTCAAGACGAGCAGAACGTAAGCTGCCGGCGCGACATAGACGACGGATGCCACAACGCTCAACACCCCCGAGAGCACTCCCGTCGCTTGCACAACGGCCACAACAACCGAGAGCGCCAGGGCAATTACGAGCATGGGCGGCACAAAAAAGCGCCACGGATTTCTGCCGCCGAACCGGCGAACCAGCTCTCCGCGCCACGTACCCGTCGCAGCAAACTGTTTAGCGAGTTTGCGCCAGTTTTCGCGAGGCCAGTATGTGACAACAAGTTCGGGGTCGAACCACACAACGTGGCCGGCCGCCCTAATCCGCAGGTTCAGCTCCCAGTCTTCACCGCGCCTGATCGACTCGTCGTAAAAACCAACCTCGGCGAGCACCTCGCGGCGGAACACCCCAAGGTAGGCAGACTCCGCAGGGCCTTCAGCGCCACCGGCGTGGTAGCGAGCGCCGCCCAACCCGAACCTCGAGTTGTAGCCGCGGGCTGCCGCAACTTGGAAAGGCGTTTTGCCGCGAGCGCGCATGATCCCGCCGACGTTTGCGGCCCCCGTGCGATCGAGAGTTTCGATGGCGCGAGTTGTGTATCCGGGCTCAAGTTCGGAATGGGCATCCACTCGAACAATGATGGAGTGACTGGCTATGTCGATGGCCCGATTGAGGCCGATTGGGATATCTATGGCCGGGTTTTCAACGGTGCGAATCCGTGAGTCGCGCGCCACAAGACCGGCAACAATGTCGTTGGTTGCGTCAGTTGACGGGCCAAGGGCAAGAATCACCTCTTTGTCACCCGCATAGTCCTGCCCGAGGACAGTCATCACGGCGCTCTCAATATAGGCAGCCTCATTGAGTACTGGCATCACATATGTGACTCCGGGAAGAGCGAGCGCCATGGTTTGTGCGTGTCCAATATCTCAAGTGCAGTGGATGGTCGAGCCTACCAGCACGCACTAATGCGGCACGGAAGCCGAAGCTTGTCGTGCCGCATTAGACCGCCGTGGAGGCAGAGGATGGGCTAGATAGCGAGTGTCCCGAGGGTCACGTCTACTGTCGTGCTCGAGCCGTCGCGAACGTACGTCACAGTCGTCGTCGCACCGGCAGCGAGAGCCCGAACTTGAGCTGTCAAATCTGTTGCACTAGTGATGGGAAGGCCGCCAAGGTTGACGATGACATCACCCTCACGGATGCCTGCCGCTTCAGCGGCGCCACCCCGGGATACCTCGACGACGCTCGCACCGACGGTTGCCGAACCCGATTGCGTCTCGTCAGTAGCGACATCAAGAATCGATGCACCGAGGAGACCGTGGGTCGCTTCGCCTGAGGCGATGATCTCGGAAGACACACGCTGAGCAAGGTTCGCGGGGATCGCGAAGCCAACACCGATGCTGCCGTTGCCCCCAGAAGACCCGCCGGCCGAAGCGATCGCGACATTGATTCCGATGACATTGCCTGAAGCATCCAAAAGTGCACCACCCGAGTTGCCGGGGTTGATGGCAGCATCAGTCTGAATCACAGCAAGCGAGATCGTTGCCGAGCTTGAAGCCGGGGCTTGCGACTGCGACTGTCCGTCGTTCGGCATATCGAACTGCCAGAAGTCGAACGGGTTCTCGCCGTCTGGAGCCGGTGTGTCGTCAGGTGTGGCCGAGTTGTCGGGAACCGCCGACGAAGCAATGGTGATGCTGCGGTTGAGAGCACTCACAATGCCGTTCGTGACGGTGCCACTGAGTCCGAGAGGAGCTCCAATGGCGATCGCAGTGTCACCGACGTTGAGCGCACTCGAGTCAGCGAAAGTCGCTGGCTTGAGATCGGTAGCTCCGTCAACCTTGATGACAGCGAGGTCCGAGAGCGGGTCGGTTCCAATGAGCGTTGCCGGATACAACCGGCCGTCGTTGCTCTGAACGGAAATAGTTCCCGTCTCCGACTCTCCCTCCAAAGTCACCACGTGGGCGTTGGTAAGAATGTATCCAGACTTGTCGAGCACAACGCCAGAGCCTGTTCCACCCGATTGAGCTGTGGTCACCGAAATTGTTACGACAGAAGCCGAAGCACTCTGAGCGACAGCGGTGATGGCCGTAGCACTGTCAGCATTATTGACGGTGATGTTCGCGGGCGTCGAGGATGCACGCGACTGACCGGACTGCATGCTGGACATTGCCCACACCGAAACACCTGCACCAGATACACCACCTACGAGAGCGGCGGCCACGGCGACAGCTACGAAGCCGACGGCGTTCGAACGGCGCGGAGGCGGGGTTGGAGCGACATGAGCTGGGGCTGCGTGTACAGCGGGCGCGGCTGGGTCGGCGGCCGAGGTGGGGGCAGGGGCAGCGGTGCTCGCTGCGGCTGCGGTGCTCGCTGCGGCTGCGGTGCTCGCTGCGGCTGGCTGGGCGGCTGGATCCGATTCGGCTGCGCTCGCACCGGCGGCAGGAGGTGCGGCAACAGCTCGTGGCCGACGGGCAGCAGCGGGCTTCTTCGCCGCTGGGTCCTGAGGGGTGGTGGCCGTTGGGGTGGTTTCAGATTCGGGTGCGTTGTCGGGGGTTTCAGGGGAATCGTTCATGGGGTGCTCCTTCCAGCGCTGTCAGCTTCCATCGCCAACCTGCACATTGTATTTACGTGCGCTGTGAGCATGCTGGGCTTGTGCTGGCTGAGCGATGCGGGCGCGAACCGGCGGCGTCAGCACTCCCGCGGCAGCGCTAGCGCGGGTCGCGCTTCACAACGCCGAAGCGGCGGTTGGCGAGGCTCGGGTTGGTGACGCGAGTGCGCTCAACAAGCTCTGGGTCGAGGTCGACTGTTGCGACATCCACTGCGCTTTCGATCGTGAGGATCTCGAGCCCCGCAGGGTCCACAACCATGCTGTTGCCCGCGCCGACAGGCGGCGCGTGATCGGCGGCCGCGACGTACACGGTGTTTTCGATAGCGCGCGCCGTTATGAGGGTGCGCCAGTGATGCACTTTGCCAGGGCCAGCCACCCATTCGCTTGGCACGAGCACGAGGGTTGCGCCAGCGTCGACGAGGCGCCTCGTAGTTTCCGGAAATCTTAGGTCGTAACAGGTCTGCAGCCCAACGGTGAAGCCCGCCCACTCGAACGTTTCGGGTGCGGTGATCTCCCCTGGCACAATCCAGTCCGACTCTTGAGCCCCAAACGCGTCGTACAAGTGTTGCTTGCGGTAGCTCGCAACGAGCTCGCCCGCCGGGTCGAGCACGACGAGGGTGTTGTGGATGCGCGCTGAGCCCTCCACTTTTTCGAGCATCCCCGCAACGATGTGGATGCCCGCGCCTCGCGCCACTCGTGCGAGCCCCGCAACAAATGTGCCGTCGAGGGTTTGGGCCGCTGCCACCCAGTCCGCACCGAGGGGTATCGAGAAGTAGGAAGAGTATTCGGGCGCAACAACGAGGCTCGCGCCGCGTTCTGCCGCGAGCGTCACAAACTTCGCGATCTGAGCGAGATTGGCCTCTTCCTCGGTTCCGGGCGCGAGTTGCATGACGGCGATTGTGGGGCTTTCGGTCATGCGCCCAACCCTAGATGATGAGTGCGGCGGGTCTCAGTGCGCTCCCCTAAGATTTAGATCATGACTGCCGCACCACCCGCGAAACGGCTGCCCACCAATCTGTGGGTCAGGGCCGGCATTGTGGCTGCGATTGCCATCGTTGTGCTCGCAATTGCCGTTGTTGTCGCCCAGTGGCTGCGCACTCTCGACGGTGTTGAGCAGTTTGTGATCGAATTCCCTGGGGCGAGCGAACTCCCCGAGGGTGCTCCCGTTGGACTTCCCGCCTGGCTCGGCTGGCAGCACTTCCTCAACAGCCTGTTTCTGCTGCTCATCATTCGCACGGGCTGGCTCATTCGCACTGTGCAGCGCCAGACCATGTTTTGGACTCGCGACAACACGGGGCTCATCCGCACCAAAAGCCCTCCGCGCCGCATCAGCCTCACGCTGTGGTTCCATTTGAGCCTCGACGCCCTGTGGGTGCTCAACGGTGTCGTTTTCATCGTCTTGCTCCTAACGACAGGGCAGTGGATGCGAATAGTCCCGACGAGCTGGGACATCGTGCCCAACGCGCTCTCGGCCGCTCTCCAATACGCCTCCCTCGACTGGCCGCACGAAAACGGCTGGGTCAACTACAACGCGCTGCAAGTGCTCGCCTACTTCGTGACGGTGTTCATTGCGGCGCCGCTGGCTATTGTGTCGGGCATCCGGCTCTCGCCGGCATGGCCGGGGCGCTCGAAGCGACTGCGCAAGATCTACCCCGTGCAGTGGGCGACCGCCGTGCACTTTCCCGTGATGATCTGGTTTGTCGCGTTCACGATCGTGCACGTGACGCTCGTCTTTGCGACGGGCGCTTTGCGCAACCTCAACCACATGTACGCGAGTCGAGACGCCGACGACTGGCTCGGGTTCTGGATCTTCGCCGCTTCACTCGTCGTCATGATCGGCGTGTGGGCGGCCGCCCGCCCCGTCGTGCTTCGCACTATCGCGGGCCTCGGCGGCACCGTCTCGCGCTAGCGGTAGCCAAGCTCGAAACACCCGGCATTTTTCACCTGCGAAGTTCCAGCCCGCACCTCCTTCGATGGAGAATGCGCTTTCGCACTTTTATGCAAACGCTTGCATAGTGTCCATGTGGTCTGTCATCATCCACTAAAGGCCAGTTGTCAGCGACGATGGCGTCGCTCGGCCTCGTTGGGAGCTCATCGATGAATATCAGACGTCAGCGCACCGCAGTAGGGGCAATTACGCTCGCCCTCTCGCTGCTTGCAACACTCATTGTCGGACCAAGCGCAGCCACCGCTGCCACCGCCACCAACAATCCAGATTTCAGCGCCAACGTCATGGCACCGCTCGAAGTGACGGACTGGAACCAGTTCGGCAACCAGCTGAGCACCGTCGATGCCTATGGTGTTGACGCCGTCACTGTGGATGTCTGGTGGGGCAAGGTCGAAGCCGCTGGTGACAACCAGTTCGACTGGAGCTATTACGACCAAGTTTTCAGCACGATCACGAGCCGTGGTCTTGACATTGTGCCGATCTTCTCGTTCCATCAGTGCGGCGGCAACGTCGGCGACACGTGCAATATCCCGTTGCCGACATGGCTCTCGGGAAAGTACACGGGTGCGACGCTCAACGGAGTGACGCTCGATGCGAACGGGCTCAAGCACAAGAGCGAGCAAGGCAATTTCTCCAACGAAACCGTGCAGGGCTGGGCCGACACCCTCGTGCTGAACGAGTACCAAGACTTTACGCAAGCCTTCGTAGCTCGCTACGGTACGACGTACGCGACCCGCATGCAGGAGATCAACGTCTCGCTCGGGCCGGCCGGCGAGCTGCGATACCCCTCGTACAACGGGCACGACTCGGGCGCAGGCTACCCAACGCGCGGCGCACTGCAGTCATACTCGCCGCTCGCGGTGAAGAGTTTCCAGCAGTGGGCTCTCGCCAAGTACAGCACCCTCGCGGGCATCAATGCCGCCTGGGGCTCGAGCGTGACCAACATCTCGCAAGTGCAGCCGCCGAGCAACGCCGGCTTCTTCTTCTCCTCGGGTGACTACCGCAACACCACCTACGGCAAAGACCTGATCGACTGGTACAACGGCTCGCTGGTCGATCACGGCAAGCGGATGCTCAACACCGTGCTCGCCGCCCTCGGCTCATCCTTCCCGGGCGCCGAGATCGGCTACAAGATCCCCGGCGTGCACTGGAGCATGACGGGCCCCACGCCGAGGGCTGCGGAGGTTGCGGCGGGTCTTATTCAAACCAGCGTCGACATGTATGCCGCGGGAACCGGTCGCGGTTACGCGAAGATCGTCGGGCTCGCCAACACGCTCACGACGGGTGGCCGCGGCGTCATCCTCCACTTCACTTGCCTCGAGTTCAACGACGAGAACTATGCGCCACAGTACTCGCAGGCCAAAACTCTCGTGGGCTGGGTCGGTGCCGAAGCGGGCCGCCAGAACGTGAAGATCAAGGGCGAGAACGCGCTTGCGGGCGGCATCACCTCGAACGGTGGGTGGGACAACGTCAACCAGGCGTTCGACAACTTCCCGTACCTCGGCATGACGGTGCTGCGGGTTGGCGAGGTCGCGTCCGGCACTGGGGCGACTCGATACGCGCAGTTCATTCAGAAGTACCGCCCCGCGGGCTCTGCGTGGACCTCGCTGTACGTGAGAGGCACCAACAACAACTGGAGCCTCGCGACCCCGATGAGCAAGTCTGGAAACGTGTGGACAGCCTCCAACGTCGCATTTGGTGCAGCTGCAAATCAGCGATTCAAGTTCGATGTTCGTGGTGACTGGACGCTCAACTATGGAGGGTCAGGGCTTTCGGGAACCGCAGTTCAAAGCGGCGGCGACATCGCGGTGAACGCCAACACCACGTACACAATCACCTTCAACGAAACGACGAAAGCGTACTCGGCCACACCGAGTGGTACGCAACCGCCGCAGGGGTCGAACGTGACCGTGCATTTCGCCGAGTTGGAGTCGGCTACGAGCTACTCGATCCACACCTGGAACGGTGTGGCAGGAACGTTCCCGATGGCCTACGAAGGCTTCATCAACGGCCGCCACTGGTGGAAGGTGACTCTCGCCAACGCTCCAAGCGCCTTCTCGTTCACCTTCACGAACAGCAACGGCAACTGGAACTCTCCAGATCGCCAGTTCACGAACCAAGCCAGCACGGTGTACGTGCTGCCCGGAAGCGGGACAGTGTCGACCTCAAGGCAGTAGCTGCATCGATAGCCGCGTGAATTGCGGCGGTTGGGGCCACTTTTCTCGCGAAATGCCCCAACTGCCGCAACTCGACGACAGTCGTGTGTACCCAGTCACACGCAGCGGAGGATCGTTATCGCGCTAACTGGAACGCCCACAATGGGCAAAAAAATGGCCCGGAATCTTGCGATTCCGGGCCGTTCTGTTGCGGGGACAGGATTTGAACCTGCGACCTCTGGGTTATGAGCCCAGCGAGCTACCGAACTGCTCCACCCCGCGGCACAAGAATCAATCCTAGCACAGGGAGTGGATGCCCGTCACCGACGTGTGCGTGTGCGAACCACCACGCAGCGTCCGAGCTTCGGCCTACGCTCTCGCTGCGATGCTCACGGCAAGGGGCAACCACTTTTTGTCGGGCCAGCGGTACATACGCTCTGGAGTGTGTTCGAGCGACGCGAACATGCGCCACGGCACCTCGTAGTGTTCGTGCAAAAATTCGATCGTGAGTCCCGCGTCGATGAGAGCTGTCACTGTCTCGCTGAGGGGGTGCATCCACTCGAAGGTACGCGTGTTCGTGAGTACGGCATCCTCGTCGGCGTAGTCGTCTCCCTCGTCGACAATGTCGGCAACACCGTCGGTGTCGTACGGGTACGTGTACTGCGGCAAAGCGGGCCTAACGGCATCGGCACCAGCACCAGCAGCAGCAGCGCCATTGCCACCAACGCCGGCACCATCACCAGCGCCAGGGCCAGCAGGGGCACGGTCAGGGTCGTCGAAAACAAACGCCGTCGGATGCCCGTCGGCAAAGTACAACTTGCCACCGGGCTTGAGGTACCAGGCGATGATGCGCGCCCACTCCGTGACATCCGGCAACCACCCGATGGTGCCCCACGTCGTGTACACGACGTCGAAGGATTCGGGTTCGGGCAGGATGTGTCTCGCGTCGTAGACGTTCGCGTGAATGAACCGCGCTCGGTCGGCAAGCCCTGCAGATACGGCAAGCTCTCTGGCCGCGAGCACGGCGGGTTTGGAGAAGTCGAGGCCAACAACAGTTGCGCCACGCTGGGCGAGCACAAGGGTGTCTGCGCCAAAGTGGCACTGCAGGTGCAGCACTCGCAGCCCCGCAAACCCGTCGGGAAATAGAGAAGCAAGCTCGCGCTCTTCGATCGGATAGAGAATCCCAGCACCCGCGTGCAGAGCGCTCTGATCGTAGAACTCGCTCGCCAGGTGCAGTGGGACTCTCTCGTCCCACTGCGCCCGGTTTGCTTCTAGCCACTCCCCTTCACGGAGATCGACCATGGATTATCCCTTCGCGGCGATTGCCCTCTCGAGAGCATCTACGAGGCGAGCGTCAGCTTCGGCCGCTGCGACGAGGTCGTTGGCGCGGTAGGCAGCTTCTCGGTCGGCGAGAGCCTGGCCCGCGTCGGCGAGAGCGTCAGCGAGAGCCTGGTTGTCAGTGCCAGGCGTGTCGGTGCCAGGTGTATCGGTACCGGGCTCCTCAGTGCCAGGCTCCTCGGTGACAGGTTGCTCTGTGCCTGGGTCGACAACAGTGCCACCGTCACCAGCTTCCGCACCGGAGTCCCCGCCGAAGAGCGCATCAAGCGCGTCATCCAGGGTGTCTTCGAAAGCGATCTGATCACCGAAAGCGACGAGGATCTTGCGCAGCAGCGGGTAGCTCGTGTCACCTGTTGCTTGCACAAATACTGGCTGCACGTAGAGCAGGCCGCCACCGACGGGAACCGTCAGCAGGTTGCCCTGAAGAACTTCGGTTTCACCGCGCTGAAGCAAAGCCAACTGGTTGGCCACGATCGTGTCGGAGTTGAAGTTGTTCTGAACCTGACCGGGGCCGGGCACGGTGTCTTGGCTCGGCAGAGTCAAGAGTGTGAGTTTGCCGTAGTCGGGCCCGTAGTCACCATTGGCCGCCAAATATCCGGTGAGGATGTTGCTCGAGGACGTTCCGCTGGCTTTCGGAATGTAGGTCGAGTACAGGGTAAAGGCCGAAGCGTCAGTGCCGGGAACCTTCATGGTGAGGTAGTACGGCGGCTGAAGCGCAGGCGTTTCGCGTGGCCTCGTCGGGTCGTTCGGGGTAACCCACTGGTCGTTGCCCGAGTAGAACGAGTCGGAGTCGGTCACGTGGTACGAACCGAGCACCGCACGCTGCACCTTAAACATGTCTGCCGGGTAGCGAACGTGTGAAAGCAGATCTTCGCTCATGGCCGACATGGGTTCGAGGCTCGAGGGGAAGATCTTCTGCCAGGTTTTCAGCAGCGGGTCTTCGGTGTCCCACGCGTAGAGCGTGACACTTCCGTCGTAGGCATCGACCGTAGCCTTCACCGAGTTGCGAATGTAGTTGAGGTCATCAACGGCATACGCAGGCGCATCGTTATTGGCGTCGGCGATGGAGCTCGAGAGCTGTTCGACTTGCGAGTAGGGGTAGCTCGCGCTCGTTGTGTAGGCATCGACAATCCATACGACCTTGCCGTCAACAACCGAAGGGTACGTGTCGGTGTCGACCGTCAAATACGGTGCAACCTTCTGCACTCGCTCGATGGGGTCGCGGTCGTAAAGAATCTGGGACTCGTCGTTGACAGACTCCGAAAGGAAGATCTGCTCAGACTGGAACTTGATCGCGTAGATGAGCTTCGTGAACAAGTTGGAGAGCTTCGGGCCACCGTCACCAGTGAAGGTTGTTGTGGTGTTGGAACCCGCATCTTCCTCGGCCGATGGGTAGTCGAGCTCTACAGGATCGGCTCCCTCGGGCGCGCCAACAATCGAGTAGTCGGGAGAGGCTTCGCCGAAGTACACGCGCGGCTCAAAATCGCCGAGCGCTCCAGTCGAAGGGATACCCGCTTGCAAAAATACGGGTTGTCCATCGGTCGTTCTCTGGTTTCCGTAGGCCGCTACGACACCATAGCCGTGCGTGTACACGATGGTGTTGTTGTACCAACTCTGAGCGGAACCTAGCCCGGCTTGGTCGAGCTCACGAACGGCAAGAACGGTGTCTTGGGTTGCGCCATCGATAACGTAGCGGTCGACATCGAGGTGGTCGGCAAACTGGTAGTACTGCTTGAAACGCTCAAGCTGCGCAAAGGAGTCAGAGATGAGCGCCGGGTCCATGATGCGAATGTTCGCGGTGGTTTCGGCATCGGCACGCAAAGCGCCAGCTTCCGCATCGGTTGTCGCGTCGTAGGGCAATTCTTCAACCTCAGAGAGGCCGTAGGCAAAACGGGTGGCTTCGATGCTTCGGTCAATGTACTCGGACTCAAAGGAACGAGCGTTGGGGTCCACTTGGAAGCGCTGGACGATCCACGGGTAAAAGGAGCCGACAACAAGCGAGCTCACAATGAGCAGCGCGGTTCCGATGACGGGCAGGCGCCAGCGACCGATAACCGCGGCCACGATGAAGAGCGCGGCAACGAGCATGGCGATGCCGGCAAGGATGCCGTTACCGGGGATCGTCGCGTTGGCTTCCGTGTAACCGGCACCAGTGGCCAAAAAGCCCGCGCTCGGCGACGTGAGGGTCGTGTACTGGTCGAGCCAGAAGCTGACACCTTGCAGCGCAACGTAGAGCGCCGCGGTGATGGCGAGCTGAATGCGAGCCGCCTTGGAGACTCGGACTTCGCGACCGAGGATGCGAATCGCACCGTAGAGGTACGCCGTCGCGAGAGCAGCAAGGCCAGCAATCAACACAACAGCTGATGCGTAAGCGACGACTCCGCGGAAGAACGGAAGCTCAAAGAAGTAGAAACCGATGTCGAGGCCGAACTGCGGATCGGTCTGACCGAACTCGGTTCGGTTGAGGTACTGCAGCACAACGGGCCAGCGGGTTGCTGCTGAAACTCCAGTGAAAACACCGAGCACTGCCGGAATTCCGAACATGGCCAAGCGGCGGAGCGGCTCAATGACCTGCTGGTAGCGGTCGAGTTGAGCGTTGAGCTTCGCGTAGACCGGGCGAGACCTAAACGCCACTTCGATGCTGAGCCACACGGGAATCGCCATGGCGAAGAACCCGACAAGGAACATGACGATCGTGGAGGTCCACCTCGTGGTCAAAACCTCAAGGTAGCCGAGCTGGTCGAACCACAATACGTCTGTGTACAAAGTGGCGAACAGGAAAAACAGCACAACAAGCGCACCAATGATGGCCGCGGTTATGGTGAGGGCTGCCCTCGTCTTACTGACGGGGGGTGTAGCTGTGGACGTCACGGGATGGCTCCTGGCTCTCGTAGGCGGTTTATCCATCGTAAACCGTCGAGGCCAAGAGGCAGATGCAAATAGTCTCCGGATGCCGCTTTAGCGGGCTCTGTTCGCCGCTAGCGCACTCGCTACCCTGCGGAGCACGTCGCTAAGTCCATGGTTGCGCCCCGGGCGATTGCGTCGACCGCGGTCACAGAGTCCTCGAGCGTGCTGACGGCAAATACGTCTAGACCGTCGGGAATGAACCCGGTGACTTCGTTGCAGTTGTCGACTGGAGCCAAAAAGTAGTCGGCCCCTGCCCACAGCGCGCCGTACATTTTTTGCCTAATTCCACCGATGGGGCCGATCTCACCGGTTGCTGTAATCGTTCCCGTTCCCGCAATATCTGCGCCCCCAGTCATCGACCCCGGGGTGAGCTTGTCGATGATCCCGAGAGCAAACATTTGACCAGCGCTCGGGCCGCCTACATTTTCGAGCTGAATTGTCACGTCAATGGGAAATTCGTAGTCGCTCGAAATGAGAACTCCAAGGACAGGAACGGGGTTGTCGCCGGCGCTCATCGTTGGTGTGACTCTCACTGTTGTTTCGCGCCCGTCGCGTGAGATGTCAATGGTTGCCGCGGCATCCACACCATTTCTGGCTACGGCATCTCGCAATGCCGATAGGTCTCGCATGCTTTCGCCGTTGACTTCTAGGATGATGTCGCCGGCGAACAAAAGATCCGCTGCGGGGCTCTCGGGGGCTGTGCCTTCAACCGTGAGGGTGCTGGTGAAGTCGTAGTCGAGCGTCGAGAGAGCTGCCGCAATGGCTTCTTGCTGTGACGATTCCATTTCGAGGCGGCTTTGCTCGCTCGACTCCTCGGTTGACGTCCCTGGAGGGTAAATGTCATCAAGCGGCACAACGGCGTCACTCGATGTCAACCACGAACGCACGACCTCAAGCCACGAGAGTGGCTGGTCACGATTGCCCTGAATAGAGACCGTGAGCATGGAGAGAGAGCCCTCGGTCGGAAAGGTTTCGGCACCCTCCACGTCGATGAGAGGAACCTCGCCGTCACCAAACTCGACGCTTCCGAGAGTGTCAAAAACAGGCCCGGGTTTTTGCACAACATACGGCGAGGGGATGACGGCCACCGCAAAAATCACTAGCAGTGCGAAACCCACAAGATACACACCGACCCACCGACGCCGCGCGCCGCGGCCGGGAGTATCAACGTCGATGTCTGTGAAGAGGGCCACGGGATCCTTCGTGGTTGGGCGTGTTACTCGCCACTCGGCTGGTGGGTTGCACAGTGGTTGTGCGGGGCTGTTCGCCACGGGCGCACAGGGAGAAAGGCCAGCTTAGGTCAAAAACCCTTCGCAATAACTGTGCAGCGGCTAGCGTTGATTCCATGCCTGATGAACCACGGGAAGATGCTGGCCGAGACAACCCAGAAGACGAGTTCCGCGAAATGCTGAGCGAGTTTCTTTCGGGCAATGGTGCGTTTGACCCGAGCCAACTCGCGGGAGCCGCAGGGCTCCCCAACGATCCTGAGATGATCGCTCGCCTCATGAACCAGCTGCGGAGGGCCATGACCTCCAGCAGCAGCGATGGGATCAACTGGGATCTCGCTCGCGAACAAGCAGAAGGCCTGGCAAGCCGGTCGAGCGTCGTGTCTCTGCCCGCTGAACGCTCACAACTCGAGCAAGCTCTGCACGTTGCTTCCTTGTGGCTCGCCGAAACAACCGAGATTTCTGAGCTCAGCGTCGAACCTCGGCTCATGAGCCGCAAAGAGTGGGTCTCAACAACCCTTCCCGTGTGGAGCCAATTGGCGGAACCTGTCGCCAATAGCATTGCCGACTCTCTCTCCGAGACCTTGCGCGATCAGGCCCCCGAAGAGATGAGCGGCATGATCGACGGCGCAAGCAATCTTGTGCGCGGCATCGGCGGAACACTCTTCGCGATGCAACTCGGCCAGGTTGTCGGTCAATTGTCGACGGAAGTTGTTTCCGGAGGTGACATCGGCATTCCCCTCCTTGGTGCAATTGGCGCGGCCCACGACTCCGAATACCAAGCGGCGCTCATCCCCCAAAACGTTGCGGCTTTCGCGGCGGGACTCGACGTGCCCATCGACCAAGTGCAACTGTTTCTTGCCGTGCGTGAGCTCGCACATGCCAGGCTGTTTCGGCACGCCAAGTGGCTGCGACTGCAGTTGCTCACCTCGATCACCGATTTTGCTCGAGGCATCCACATCGATACTGACGCTCTTGAGAGTCTCGCGGCAGATTTCGACCCCGCAAACCCCGAAGAGCTCAAGGCTGCGCTCACGAGTGGCGCGCTCATTCCCGAGAAGTCTGACGAGCAGAAAGCGGCCCTAGCGCGGCTCGAAACCATGCTCGCCCTCATCGACGGGTGGGTTGACGTTATTACCGCAGAAGCAACCACGAGGCTTCCCAAGAGTGACGCCATCGCCGAGACTGTGCGCCGTCGTCGTGCAGCCGGCGGCCCAGCCGAGTCGGCTTTTGCAACTCTCGTCGGTTTGGAGTTGCGACCCCGCCGCTTGCGCGAGGCCGCAACAATGTGGAAAAAGATCACGGATGCCGTCGGGCCCACCGAGCGCGACGCCCTGTGGTTCCACCCCGACCTCGTGCCGACATCAGAAGACATCACCGACCCGAGTGCTCTCATCGCGCGCATCACCGCCGGCACTCCCGCCCTCGACGACGTTGATCAGGCCATCGAAGATCTGCTCAACGACACGGGCGGCGAGCGCCCCACCGAGGGCGACACTCCGGCGGAGTAGCTCGCCCTGAGCCAGCTCAGACCGCCAGTCTGTGGACGACCTGCACGAGTTTTGCCCGCGCGCGTCACCATGGTGGAATGGTGCTTTCGCTTGACCCCAGGTTTCCTCTCGTGTGGCGCACTCCGTCGAGCGTGCAGCTTGGAATTGCAACTCCGGTAGCAGTGCTTGAGAACGTGTCGGCGGCAATGGAGGGCATGCTTGCGGCCCTCTCCAGCGGCATCACTCGTTCCGGACTCGAGCTCATCGCACGCGAGGCGGGTGCCGACAACGAGGCCGTTGACACGTTGCTCGATGCCGTTGGCCCCGCCCTCACGTCGCAGCGCGGCCCCCAAGAAGCTGCGCCACCTGTTGTGCTCCTTGTCGGCCGTGGCCCTCTCGTCGACGGGCTAGCGGCCGTGTTGAGCACCGAAGGGGTTGCCATCATTATTTCGCCGGATGCCAGCAGCGAAGCCGCAACAACGATCGAGTGCGACCTCGCCGTCGTGTGCTCCCACTTCGTGCTCGCGCCGGAATTGCACGGCACGTGGTTGCGCCGCGACATCCCGCACCTCTCGGTTGTCTTCTCTGACTCTGTGGTCGAGGTGGGGCCTCTCGTTGAACCGGGCGTTGGGCCGTGCCTGTATTGCCTCGAACGGCACCGAACCGATGCCGACGAGGCGTGGCCCGCGATCGCCACCCAATTGTGGGGAAGACGGTCGCGGCTGGAGACTGCGCTCATCGCTGGTGAGGTTGCCGCTCTCGTCGCACGCCTCACACTCGAGCGAGTGCGAAGAGTCGTCGAACCTCCTTCGCCTGAGACGGTGATGAGCGGGGAACCAGCTGCGGCCCACCGGCTTGACCCGGCTACGGGCGAGTGGACTCGCTCGATGGCAACACCACACCCTCACTGTGGCTGTGTGTTGCTCGATATACCCGCGAGCGTGTGAGCGCACGCTCAGACGTCTCTAACGCTGCAGCTCCCCCAGGAACCGGCTCGCTTGCCGCTGCCCGCCCCGACCCAAACCGCCAGCGTTGGCGCCCGTCGCAGCCCACGAGAGTGACAAAGACTTTCTCGCTCTGGTCACCCCCACATACAGCAAGCGACGCTCTTCATCGATGGCCGCGGGGGTTTTTGCGTAGCTAATCGGCACGAGCCCTTCAGACAAACCTACGAGGTGCACCGAATCCCACTCGAGCCCTTTCGCCGAATGTAAGGTCGCAAGGGTTACCGCCGATCGTGTCGGCTCGTGTTGACCGGCCTGGCGTTCGAGTAGTTCGGCGACAAACTCTTTGAGCGTCGTGCCGGGTCGCGCTTGCTCGGTGAGCGCCATGAGGGCGTTGAGAGCCTCCCAACGGTCGCGCACGGCACCGCGCACTTCGGGTGCATCCTGAGTCCAACCGAGGGACCGCAACACGTCGCTCACGGTTTTGAACAGTGGTTCACCCACGATCGAGACCGACGCTCCCTTGAGCATCATGATCGCCTCTTTGATCTCACGAAGGTCAAAAAACCTCGTACCACCGCGCAACAAATACGTGACTCCGGCGTCGGTCAGGGCAGCCTCGAGAGCCGCTGCCTGCACGTTGATGCGATACAAAATCGCGATGTCTTCAGCTTTTGTTCCAGCCTCGATCTCGGCGGCAACAGCCTGGGCAACAGCGCGCGCTTCCGTCGAATCCGACTGATGGGCCGTGATTTTTGGTGGCCGCTGAGCGACCGGTGCGTCCCCCGTGGGAGGCGCCGCATGCAAACTCAGTGCACCGGGTCTCCCACGCATGAGACGGTTGGCTGCATCAATGATGGGCGGAGTCGACCGGTAGTTCTGTTCGAGCTTCACAACAACAGCGTTGTCGTGATCTGACGAGAACCCCAACAGGTAGTCGGGGGTTGCACCCGCGAACGAATAGATGGTCTGACTCGCGTCACCCACGACACACAAATCGTTGCGATCGCCCAGCCACAATTGCAACAAATCGTGTTGCAACGGCGACACGTCCTGATACTCGTCTACGACAAAAAACCTGTACTGCTCGCGCACCTGATGAGCCACTCGCGGCTCGGTTTCGATCATGCCCGCGGTGGCCAACAGCACGTCTTCGAAGTCAATCTGGCGGCGCTCGTCTTTCACACGCTCATAGGTGCGCTGCAACTCCACGGCCTTCTCAACGGTGAGCGACGGCGGCAGAATTCTGGATGCCGCAGCCTCGCCATATTGGTCGATGCTGAGCCTCGACACTTTGCGCCACTCGATTTCGGATGCCGTGTCACGCAGCGTCGCCGTATCAAGTTTGATCCGCAAACTGTCGGCGGCGTGCGCGAGCAGCCGCGCTTTGCCATCGATGAGGCGTGGCATGTTTCCGCCCACAACTTGGGGCCAGAAGAAGTTCAGTTGAGACAGAGCGGACGCGTGGAAGGTGCGTGCCGACACCCCTCCGGCACCCAGATACCGCAACCTCGACCGCAACTCTCCCGCCGCGCGGTTGGTGAAGGTGAGGGCCATGACGCGTCCTGGAGCGTACACACCCGTTGCCACCCCGTAGGCGATGCGGTGGGTGATGGCGCGAGTTTTGCCCGTGCCAGCGCCCGCGAGCAAACACACGGGCCCGAGGAGCGCTTCGGCTGCGACCCGCTGTTGCTCGTCAAGGTCGGTGAGCAGCGACTCGGCCGTGCGCGGCTCGGCGACCGGAGCACCAGCTGAGAGATCAGCGGCGGTCGAAGGGGACTCGCTCACGCGCCATCCTCAATTCGCTCGCCGTACCACTGCTCGATGATGGCTCTGGCTATCGAGGTGTGGCCTGGCAGCACAATGTCGGGAAGGGAATCCGCAAGTTCTTGCCTGCTGAACCAGCGCAGATCGAGAATCTCGGTGCCGTCTGGAATGAGTTCGCTCGGTTGGGCGGGGTCGAGTCTCGCAGTGAAACCGAGCATGAGCGAGGCCGGGAACGGCCACGGCTGACTGCCCAGATAGACAGGGTCGATGACACGCATCCCAGATTCTTCGAAAATCTCGCGCACGACGGCGTTCTCGAGTGACTCCCCGGGCTCGACAAAACCAGCGAGCAGGGAGAAGCGATTGCTCTCCCACAGCGCGTTGGAGCCGAGCAACATTCTGTCGTCGGCGTCGATGATTCCCGCGATGATGGCAGCATCCGTTCGCGGGTATATCTCCGAACCGTTCGTGGGGTCGACGCGCACCCACCCCGCCTTGCTGATAGTTGTTGGCACTCCCGTGCGGGGCGAAAACAGGTGGGATTCGTGCCAATTGATGATGCCGAGTGCTTCGGTGAACAGTCCAGCATCGCGGTCACTCAACTCGCCGCCGATTTTTCGCAAATTGCCCCAGCTTGCTTCAGCGAGATGACCCGCGTCGACGATGTGTGCGGCAAGAATTGGGGTGCCAACGGGCTCTGGACTCGACGCCGAAAGCGAGCGGCCAAGGTACACAAAAAATTCCACAGCGGGGAGCGCATCGGGCAAAACAAGTGCGAGTGACGTGGGGCTCGCGAGCAAAGCCTGGCTCTGAAAAATCACTACAACGCGAGTGTCGGTGTTCTCGAGGAGTTCTTCGATGAGCGCCGGGTTCTCGCGCGCTAGATAGTCGCGATCGACTTCGTAGCGCGACAAGGGAAGGTTCGTGAGGAGTGAACCCGTCATTCGTCTACCGTTCAAAAGTGCGTGGCGTACAGGGAAACGTGGGCACTATCGACCTACCCTGATGAGTATGGCCAGATCCCATCTCACTCTAGCCGCGCTAGCGACTTCGGCCGTCGCCGACCTCGATCTCGTGCAGACGGCGTCGTTTGGCACGGCAAGCGACGGAGATTTCGACTCTGCGCTGCTCACGGGTCGTGATGGTCGCCACTGGATCATTCGAATCCCGCGCAATACCCGCGCAGAATCTGAACAATCCGCCGACCTCGTCGCTTTGCGTGCAATCTCCACGGGCGTGCGCACGCGCTTGCCTTTCACAGTGTCCACCTTTGTTGGGCAAACCCCCGTCTCTGGCACTCGCGCTCTCGTGTACGAGTTTGTGTATGGCTCCAAGCTTTCGCTCCTCGATCTCGAACCCTCCCACGGGGGAATCTCCACGAGCGTCGGTGAGGCGATTGCCGCGATCCACAACCTGCCAACAAGCTTCGTCACGGATGCGGGACTCCCCCATTTCGGTGCCATTGAAAGCCTGCGCTCGGCCGTGACTGTAATCGACCGTGCGGCAGCGACGGGACTCGTGCCGGCGACGATGCTCCTACGTTGGGAGCGCGCGACCGAAGACGCAACTCTGTGGCAGTTCCAGCCTGCCGTCATCAATGCCGCGCTCACCGCGAGTTCTTTCCTTGCCGCCGACCACAGGGTAAGCGGTGTGTTGGGCTGGCACGAACTTCGCGTTGGCGACCCGGCGAAAGACCTCGCGTGGGTGCTCACAAGCCCCGACCCGCAGGTTGTCGACGCCGTGTTTGACGCCTATGCGAGCAAGCGTGGCAGCACCGACCGTCACGCGAAGCAGAGAGCCACCCTCTACTCGGAGCTTGAAGTTGCGAAGTGGTTGCTGCACGGCACCGAGACGCGCAGCACTGAAATTGTTGACGATGCCGTTGCCATGCTCACGACTCTTGTTGACGCCGTTGAGAACGACGTAACGAACCCCATCTCGGCGCAAACCATGCCAACAATGGCCGTTGACGAGGTCGAAGCGTTTCTCGACCGTTCAACGCGCACTCTTTAGGCGAGGCTCGCTCTCCACAACTCAACGAGCTCGGTTTCGTCGAACAATCGCTCGGGAGTGATCACTGTGTCGTCGGCGACGTAGTAGAAGACGGCGTCAATGAGTTCAGGGTCGATGCCCTTCCACTTCGCATAGGCGATACGGTACAGCGCGAGCTGAAGCTGCTTGTCTTCGAGGTCTTGAGCGCTCGAGGGGGCTTTACCCGTCTTCCAGTCGACAACCTGAAACCTGTCACCCGCAGCAAAAACTGCGTCGATCTTACAAATGATGATGTGCCCATCGAGCACAAGGTGAATCTCCCGCTCCACATCGACGGGAGCGCGAGTGGCCCATTCGGAACGCTCGAACGTTGCTTGCAGCGCTTCGAGAGCACTCGCTTCGATACTCGCGAGACTTCCAGAATCGTCAACGTCGAATTCGGTCGCGAAGGCATCAAGTTCTTGCACCGAACCCGTGATGCCGAAGCGATCTTCGACCCACGCGTGGAAGAGCGTTCCGAGGCGCGTTGCCCGGTAGGGCCGCTCGGGCATGGGCCTGCGTAACGAGCGCGCAACCTCAGCAGGTTCGGTCACAAAGTCTTTGAATCTGGATGCTGGCACTCGCCTCGGCAGAGGCACGACCGTCGCTGAGTGCAATCGTTCGTCGCGCTCAGCGAGCAGCAAATCGAGTTCTCGTTTCCACACACCTTCAGCGCCGGGAAGTGCTGCGCGCACGAGTTCTGCGGCGTTTTCGAGACGAGCTCGCCGACCGCCGAGAGGGTCCATGGGCCAGGAGAAGATTTCTACGTCGTCACCGAGCGGGTTGTCGGAGAATTCACTCGAGGAGGGCAGCTCGGCAATAACGCCTTCTGCTTCGAGCTCTCTCAAGAAGGGGCTCGGGCCGCGAGCTTTGGTGTGGCTCGACCAAAACGAGCCGGTCACAAGCAGCGAGTGTCTAGCCCTCGTAACTGCGACGTAAGCGAGACGGCGTTCTTCGAGCACACTGCGCTCGAGCACTTTCTCGCCGAACTCTTTTTTGGCATCGAGAAGCTCTTTGCGGGTTGTGGCTTCGCGCCAATGGAACTCGGGGAGCTCTGCGGAGTCACCCCTAAACTCCCACGGGAGTGTGCCGAGGGATAGCCATCCAGTCGCGCCGCCCGGTGCTCTTCCTGGAAACTCGTCTTCGACGAACCGGGGAACCACGACGTGATCCCATTCGAGGCCCTTCGAGCCGTGCACCGTGAGAATTTGCACGGTGCCGGCTTCCGGTTTTTCCGACCTCGGTGAGAGATCTTCTCGCCACTCGGCTTCTCGCAACCACGACAAAAATCCGCCGAGGCTCGCGTGGTCGTCGACCGACAGGTAACTGCCGAGCGCGTCGAAGAGTGCTTCACGATTGGCTCCGCCAAGGGGTCTGAATTCGTTGGCGGCAACTTCAATGTCGAGCATGAGTTCTTGCTCGACGAGGGTCACAAAGTCGAGGAGGTCGAGCCCCGCGCGAGCGCGGAGCCTCGCAAACATGGCTCCCGCATCCCGCGCACGCTCGAGTCCCAGTTCGCTGAACCCTTCAGTTGCGACGTGGCTCGGTTTCGCCGTGGCAACAAAGTCGAGAGCGTCGACGATCGAGCCGCCCTCACCCTCTGCAACCGACGCGCGCAGCTTCTCGCGCACATCAGCGTCGTGCAGTTGCTGTGCGTGGTCGCGCGACGATAGCCACGACGCGACTCCCTTGAGCTGCTGTAGGTCGCGAACGCCGAGTCGCCAGCGCGAACCGGCGAGCAATCGAATGAGTTCGCTACCTGCCGTTGGGTCATTGACAACGGTGAGGGCACACACGAGGTCGGCGATCTCTGGCTCCTCCATAAGCCCGCCAATACCGAGCACGTGGAAGGGCACTCCCGCTTCGCGCAAAGCTTCAAGAAAGTGTCGCTGGGTTTTGCGCGTGCGAAACAGCATGGCCGCGGTTGGTGCTTTTTCCGACGCAGGGTCGTGCTCGTCGAGTCGCGCTTTCAACCACTCGGCTGCAGCTCGAGCCTCTTCTGGCAGAGTCTCGGCGATCACCACGTCGACGGGCCTAGTACTCGCGCTCGGCGAGGGCTCAAGACGGTCAACGCGCACCCGCGTCTCCGCCACAAGGGGGGCCACAAGAGTGTTGGCTACAGACAAAATGTCGTGTCCGTTTCGCCAACTCGTTGTGAGGTTGAAGTTCTGCACACCGTGCTCACCGGCAAACTGGGTGGCGAATTGCTCGAGGTTGGCTGCGCTCGCGCCGCGCCATCCGTAAATCGACTGGTTGGGGTCGCCAACAGCCATGACTGGATGCCCACCAAACAGCTCGGCCAACAACCACGTTTGCACAACTGAGGTGTCTTGGTATTCGTCGAGCAGCACAACGCGGAACCTGTCGCGCAAATCGGCGGACACCTTCGGCGCAGCCCGCACAATGTCGAGGGCGAACGCCACCTGGTCGGAATACTCAACGAAACCGCGCCTGGCTTTAGCTGCCGCATATTCTTCGGCAAGTACAACGAGCGGATCGAGGCTCGCGACTGTGGCGATGAGTGCGAGAGCGTCGGCGTATTCGCCGCGGCCACCGTTGGGCAACTCGGCAAGGGCTGCAAATTCTTCGGCGAATGCGCGCACGTCGGCCGGGTCAACGATGTTTTCGCTCAACGCACCACTCAGCGCAATGACGGCCTTAGTGATCGTGTCGACGTTTTTGCCGAGCCCCGCGAGCCTCTCGTCGGTGGATGCAACAACAATCGACCTCGCCAGTTGCCACGATGAGGCGGCACCCAGTACCGTGCCGTCGCTCTCGCGCCCGATGAGCATGGCGTTGTCGCGATAGATGGCGTTGGCGAACGAGTTATAGGTGGCAACTTCTGGAGCGTCGAAAGGATCGTAGGTGCCCGGCATGAGGCCAGCAGCTTCGAGCTGGGCAATGCGCTCCTTGATGCGCTGCGCGAGCTCGCCCGCGGCCTTACGAGTAAAGGTGAGCCCCAAAATTTGGCCAGAGGTGACGAGGCCGTTGGCGAGCAAATACAGCACGCGATTGGCCATGGTCTCGGTTTTACCGCTACCCGCACCCGCGATGACAAGGGCGGGGCCGAGTTCAGCCTCGATAACGAGCTTTTGCTGCGCGGTGGGCCGGAACTGCCCGAGAGCGTCGGCAATCGCATCGGCGCTGATGCGCTTCGCTTGTGCGTTGTCAGTAGCGTGCGTGTTGCCAGCCACTTGCGCGTGATCAGCAGCGTGCGTTGGGTCAGTCACTCGAGTTGGATCAGTCACTTGACACCGCCTTTACTCGCCGGAGCGCGATGCGCGCATCGTTGCCACCGAAGCCCGGCAGTTCGACGGGTCCATCAAAATGGGCAGCTGCCATGCCTTGAGCAGCCTGGCGAATGCGCTCGCGGAACCCCTCGAGTTGCTCGGGGCTCAGAGGCGCTTGAACTCCCTCGCGATACGCCTTGCCGCGCACACCCTTCTTGACAAACAGGAGCTTCGCTCCCCCGGCGTGGTGTTCACTAGTGTCACCCGCACCGGAGTCCTCCCCCGTGCGACCCGGCCAAGCGTCAGCGAGAACGTCGTCGAGCATGCCTTGGGCGTAGGCCAGTTGGTAGATGCCGAGCTGCGGGTGGGCATCCACGTCGTCTTGCCTCGTAATGGGTGCGCCCGTCTTGAGATCGACGATGACAACACTGCCGTCGGGGTTGACTTCGAGCCTGTCGATCGAGCCGCGCACGTCAGCGCGATCGACTTCGAGAGTGAATCGCTTTTCGGCGCCCACAAGAGTTTTGCCGTCGCGCTCAAAGTCGGCGAGGTATTCGGCGATGCCGAGAGCCAATTGCCTCATGGCGACCCGCTGCGCTTCGGCGAGCCACGGCGCTTCGAACAGCAATTCGTTCCAGCGTTCGTCGACGCGAGCCCACACGGCGTCAACGGTAGCGTCAGTCGCGGTCTCCATGGCCCAGTGCAGAATTGTGCCGACAGCCATGTGAATGCTCGGCTCCGAGCCCGAGACGGTGTCGATGAACCAGTCAACGGGCGAGTTCTCAAAAGCCTCGAGTTTCGACGGAGAGACGGGAACCCGCTCGTCATCGGCAAACAGGGGTTCGAGCGTTGAGACCTCGAGCAGCCCGTGCCACTGAGAGGGGTCTGCGCCTGGAACGTTTTCTTCAGCGAGCCTCGCGAGCCCGGATGCCGCAGCCCGCCGCTCCCCCTCAGACACGCTGCGCCCGCCAACGCCGCCCGAGGCGAGGTCGCGCCGCAAGCGCCCCGTGAGGCCACGCAAAGTGAGTGGTGGCAGCGAGCTCACGTCGAGCGCCGCTGTGCCGTCGGGAACGAGAGAGAAAAACACACTCGCGGCTTCGTCGTCGTTGGCGACGGCCGCGAGAATCACCTGGCGGCGAGCCCTCGAGACGGCGAGAGCGAACATGCGCAATTCGTCACTTAAAACGAGTTTGCGTTCATCAAATTGTGCGCCATCGAGCCCCGTGACTGCTCGCACGAGGTCGTGGGGGCCAAGCAAAGAACCGCGAAGGCGAAGGTTCGGCCAGCCGCCCTCTTGCAGGCCCGCAACAACAACGATGTCGAACTCGAGACCGACAGCGCCCGAGGGCGTGGTGATGAATACGGCGGGTTCTGCCGGTTGCGGCGAGAGGGTGTCTTCCGGCACGTCGGCGTCGAGCACGGCGTCAAGAAACACGCTCGCTGGAGTGGCGGGTTGGCGTTCGACAAAACGGCGGGCCGCAGTGAACAGCGCAACGATGCCGTCGAGAGCCGTATTGGCTTCCGTCGCGAGAATCCCCGCGCTGAGGGCTTGCTCAAGCCACAGCGGTGCGAGCCCGCTCGACTCCCACGCGAGCCACAAAAGTTCTTCGATGCTGTCGCCGGCCTCGGCGCGTTCGCGCAACGCGGCGAGCAGTTTCGCGAGTTTGTCGGCCTCGCGCGCGACTCGCATATCGATGGTCGCGAACCGGCCGGGGGCAGACAGCCCCTCGACAAGTAGCTCGTCGCTCGCGCGATTACCGCCACCAGCAATCTCTTCGGCCCGAAGCGCGAGTCGCAACCTGCGGAGGGTGAGCCTGTCGAGCCCGCCGAACGGCCCCGTGAGAAGTTCCGCCGCGTTATCGGGGCTCACGGGAGTGCGACCGATGCCCACGTCAATGAGAGTGAGCAGAGCGCGGGCTGCTCGGTCATCCCGCAAGGCAGTCACCCCAACAGAGGTGCGCGCGGGAACCTCGGCGAGCGCCAGGGTGCGCCGAAGGCTCGCGATCTGGTCGCCGCTGCGCACAATCACGGCCATGCGATCAAACGGCACCCCCTCAGCCACATGCTTTTCACGCAATTGCCTCGACACCGCGGCCCACAACCGCGCTGGAGTGGTCGCCTGAACCGTGAGTAGCGCATCGGCGATCTCGGGCGCACCAGCACCAGCACTGCGCTGCTGCCCCGCGAGAGCCGTGCCAATACGCTCCGTGACGCGCGCCGTGAGTTGCCTCAACGCCGGTGGCTGCCGGTGTGCAGTCGACAGAGTGAGAGTGCGCACGTCGCTGCGCGCCAGAACTGAGGGGAGCCGACCGAGAGCGTCGGGCTCGCCACCGCGGAAAGCGT
>Ga0070753_1000462_pt1 | contig 24813 bp, 29 predicted proteins | sample VirMetDEL_Aug_31_FD_77441 | JGI IMG/M metagenome (GOLD analysis project Ga0070753, IMG submission 77441) | Aqueous microbial communities from the Delaware River and Bay under freshwater to marine salinity gradient to study organic matter... | ecosystem: Environmental > Aquatic > Marine > Coastal... | reverse complement strand
ATCAATTATGACCTCTATCTACTGGGTCAATTGATGGCTTCACCAGCCAGAATTGAGTTAGTCCAACAACTAACTGAAGAAAAGTTAACATTACAGAAACAATCCAAACTGGAGGCAGCGTGATGTTATTGTATCACACATTGCCATTGGAATTCTACAAACACCAAATGCGTGACACGGGTTTCCACTGTTATTATGACATAAAATACAAACAGGACAAGCCACTTGGCATTTGGTGTTGTGATAATCCGTTGAGTAGTTTACGGGCTTGTCAATCACAAGATCGACAGTTGGTTATATTGGAGATCCGTGTTGACGGACTACAAGTAGAGAATCACGGTGACTTCTTAAACAAACGCAACGGTGATTATTATATAATCAGAGAGCGTGTGATACCCGTTAATTGTATAGTAGAGTTAGAGGAGACAGTGTAATGCCTAAATTCTTTTATCACGGCACTACTAAAGAAAACTATGAATCTATCCAACGTGATGGATACATTCAGCCTGGTAGTGGTAATACTTACAATAATGTTGTATTTTTAGCAGGTAATGATATAGATGCTAGAATTATTACATTTCTCAAACACGCAAAGCATCAAGGCGAAGAGATTGTAGTTTACAAGATCCCTAAATATGTGCTTAAAAAACAATTCTTGAGCAGTGGTGATAAACATACTGCTTTTACAAATAACAAAACTTGGAAATACAGCAAGCCTATACCAATTGACAAAACTTGGGTAGCAAGTATACCAACAAACATTAACTTACCAGAGGGCGTTACTATTATGCGTGATGGATCAGCAACAGGATTCAGTGTTACACCAGAAGCGGCCCGTCAACTTGGTATAGAATAGAATTCACACTCCTGTGAATAGGCAGGGCTACAGCGCCATATGGGAGTCCATAAAAGTGTAAGAGTTTACACACTGTAGCGGTAATGATATCGAGCACTCGCCCTCACTCATATTCTCCTTTGAGTGGGGGCTTTTTTATAAATAATACTGTTACTTTATGGTAACCTCGCACTCGGGGATCAGGTGACTGATCCCCATTCTTCTGGCATAAATACATTATATTGGTATTGCTCACCAAGGACACTATGTCTATGACCGACGGTCAGTAAAAACAACACTCAATTGAGGATATAAAATGTTACAAATAGAAGATTTACGCAAAGTCCACAATGGCTATGCTGAATATCTGTTTCGCTGGGACTACTATATGAGATCCTATATGGGAGCAGAAGAATATAGAGATGGTGCCTATTTAAGAAAGTATATTGCTGAAGACCAAGCACCTGGCAACCAATACAAACAAAGACTATTGGATACAGCATTACAAAATCACGTTAAACAAACAGTAGACGCTTATAGAAGTTTTATCTTCCGTAATGAGCCAACTCGTAGTTTAGGTAAACTTGTTGACGATCCGTTTGTTATGGAATTCAAAGAAAACGCAGATTTAGATGGCACAGAATTAGACCATTTTATGCGTGAAGTTATGGATATGGTAATTATATATGGTGGATCATGGGTAGGCGTTGATCGCCCATCATATCAAGTTGATACACTAGCCCAGGAAATAGACATGGGCATTCGTGCGTTTACTACATTATACAATCCAACCAATGTGCGTAATTGGCGTTATGAGCGTATGATTAACGGCAAACGCAAACTCACTTACATCTGCGTAGTTGACGAATCATATGCTGATTATGATGTCCTACGTTGCTGGTATCCTGACCGTGTTGAAGTATACACAGTGAGCAAAAAAGATTATGCCAGCACCAGTAATGGATTAACCTATGGTGACACTACTGCTAACAATGACAACATCATTAGTGAGTATGGTGAGATACTTAACTATGAAGAATTTGCTAACCCACTAGGTTGGGTGCCATTTATTCATGTCCAATCAGACAAAAGTTTTCACAAAGGTATCGGCACAAGCCCAATTGGCGATGTATGTGATATCCAACGTGAGATCTACAACTTAACTAGTGAATTGTATCAGAGTATCCGCTTGTCAAGCCACCCAAGTATTGTTGCTGAGCCCAGCACAGAAGTAAATGGTGGAGCAGGTGCGATTATCACTGTAACTGAAAATACCAACATTCAGCCTTATTTGTTACAACCAACAGGTGCTAGTGTTGAAAGTATTCTAAATGCTATTCAGCAGAAAGTAGATGCTATCAATGAAATGACTCACCTAAGTGCTATCAAAGCAGTGCGTAATACACCACAAAGCGGAGTTAGTCTACAGGTAGAGAGAGAAATGTTAAATGCTAAACTCAGCGATTATAGTATGATGATCGAAGACGCAGAAAAGAAGATCTGGAAAATGTTTTTTGCTTGGCAAGACATCCAACCAGACGACGACTTCCATGTGGAATATGAGGACAGTTTCGACCTACGTGATAAACACGCTGATTTAGAATTATACAAGAAGGCACTTGAATTAGTGCCACACAACAGTTTCCAACATTACATCCACGATGAGATTGCCCGCTTGCTCATTACTGAGGAAGAGGATTTACAACCAATCCTGGATGAAATCAAGGAAGACCACGCCTCAATGGGCGTAACAGTGCCCGGGGAAGGCACTGTATAAATAACATACAGTTAAACCGGTTTAAGATAAACCCCCAAAGTTTAACTAACCTTCGAGGGAGACGTTTAAGATGGACGATAATACAAACATCGATAATACTGTGACAGAGGCTACTGGTGCCGCTGTGGAAACAGGTAACTTAACAGACCAGGAAACAAAAACATTTACTCAGGAAGATGTTGACAGAATTATTGCTAACCGCCTAAAGCAGGTAGAGCGTAAATTTGAAGGCATTGATATTGAGGAATATCAGACTCTGAAATCACAGCAAGAGCAAGCACGAGAAGCAGAGATGATGAAAAAGAATCAGTTTGAGGAATTACTACAAAAGCAAAAGAGTGAAGCGGATAGCCGTATTACTCAACTTCAAAATGAATTACAGCGTGTCCAGATTGATGGCGCTTTATTGAATGCGGCAAGCAAGCATAAAGCAGTTAATCCGGAGCATGTGGCTCAGTTAATGAAGTCTGCTGTGCGTTTAAATGAAAGCGGACAAGTTGAAGTAATTGATTCAGACGGAAATGTTAGATATGACACCAACAATGCTCTACCAGTTAGTGTAGATCAAGCAGTGGAAGAGTTTCTAACGCAAAACGCATATTTCAGGACTGCTAACCCAAGTGGAAGTGGCAGTAGTGGAAATGTAAAACACACAACTTCAAGAGAAGTTAAGTTATCTGACCTTGATATGAGCAACCCTGAGCATAGAAAAATCTTTAAAGAGAAATATGCGGTTGGGAATACAAGGAATTTTAAAACAGTATAAAGAAGGATTTAAATCATGGCAAATGAATTAGATGCGGGCCAAGGCGGCGGTAACTCAGAAGGTCAACTTTTTGAAAACGTCACACAGAGTGCCCAATTTACTTTTAACGAAAACGCCCTACTTCGTAACCTGGTAACAGTTTACAACATGGTAGGCACACCAGGTCTTACAGCATCAGTGCCTGTATGGCCACGTGTAACAGGTCTAACAGCAATTACTGCTGGTGCTGACCTTTCTAACACAGATGTTGCTGCTACAGCAGTAGACATCACAGCCGCTGAATACGGCTCAATGGCAACTATCCAGGACATCGTAGTTGAGTCCTCACCACTAGCAGTGGCACAAGACGTAGGTCGTGTGCTTGGTGATGCCGTTGCTCAAGCAATGGACGAAGTTGTTGTAGACCTATTCACAAGTGCTTCTACAGACGTAGGTCCAGGCGCAGGCGCAGAAATGACAATCGACCACATCCTTAAGGCTGCGGCTACACTTCGTAACAACAGTGTGCCAATGACAGGTTTGGTTGCTGTTGTCCACCCACTTGCTGCTTACAACCTTAAGAAGACTATCCTAAACTCAGGTGGTCAATTCAGTGCTAACGATTTAGCAAACGCTGCTGCTCGTAGTTACTATTTGGGCACAGTGGCTGGTATCGACATTTACGAATCTGCTTCAATCGACACAGATTCTGGTAATGACGCAATCAGTGCTGTATTCCATCCTGCGGCGATTGGTATGACATTGAAGCGTGATCTTCGTATTGCTCTTCAGCGTGATGAATCAATCCGTGGTTTCGAAGTTGTTGCTAGTGCCGCTTTCGGTGCTGGTATTCTTGACCAAAACAAGATCGTCAAAATTACTTCTGACGCGGCTCTTTAATATAGGGGGACAGGGATATGGCATACGCAACTAATAGTGACCTAACGCAATATGTTAGCACCATCATGAATCATGGGGTAACTGACTGGACAACACAGTTAGCAGAAGCAGAAAACGATGTAAATCGTTGGTTGGAAGTTAACTGGTATAACAAAACCTTTACACAGGGTTTTGACCAAATTGGCCGTGCCGTAGGTAGCGAAATGGATGCGACGCTGTTGACTGATACACAATGGACTCGTGCCACAGTGTATCGTGCTTTATATGCCCATATCCTCCCAACTTTGAGTCCTTTTGCTGTGGGTGGTGACACTTTCAGAGAGATGATTGACTTTTACAGGGAAAGATTCCACGAGGAGATGGACCTGGAAATTGGCAAAGGTGTTGAGTATGATCTCAACAACGATGGCACAATCAGTCGCACTGAAAAGCATAAGCACAGACAGGATAGGATTTACAGATGAGCAAGCGAGAAGATATTGCGGCACATATTGTTACCCAATTGGGGACAGTAGGCAGTATCAAGACTGTTACTAGGGAGCCCAAGGACTTAGGACAACTAGCCGCTACTAGTTTTCCACATGTATTGGTTGAATCAGCCAATGAAGTCCGCGAAGACGCTAGTTTCAGTGGAGAAGTCAGACGCGAAGCAACACTGGATTTTCTACTAAACATTGTCGTTTACGGCAATGACAGAGATACTAACAGAAATGCTATTATCGAAGCAGTAGAAGAAAAATTAGCACTAGATCCCAGTATGGGTGGCAATGCTTTTAACAGTGGAGTTTCAGAGGTGATTATCCGAGAAATTGCTGAAACTGCTCCATATGGTCAAGCGGCAATCGTATATACGGTAAAGTATTACTACGACCGTGGTAATGCTTAAAAACGCAAGAGCGTTTTATTTGTTATAACAAAGGAATAAACAAATGGCAGAAACAAAAGGTGTAGAGGGCGTTGTTAAAGTCGCTCCAACTGGTGGCACAACTGTGGCACTACTTAATGTCACTTCGTTTAGTCTAGAAGAAACCACAGAGACTATTGATGTAACTAGCATGGGAGATACTTCACGTGCTATTCTATCAACTTTCAGAGGTTTCTCTGGCACAGTTGACGGCTATTGGGAGGCTAATGACACTAACTTGGGTCATGATGCTGATACAACTAGTAGCCCAGGCGACGTAGTAGGCACAACTCCAGACGTTAAGGCTGGTGATACAATTGACTTTGAGTTATACCCAGCAGGGACTGGCTCAAGTTACTACAGCGGCAGTGCTATCGTTACAAGCATTTCAAGAAGTGCTAGTTTTGACGGCGCAGTTGAATATTCCATTGCCTTTGAAGGCACTGGCGATATGACATACGCGGCTTAATGAGTGAATAGTCGATGGTGCGCTCAAGTAATCCAAGAGTAATCTTAAAAGATCTCGACAGAAGCATTGAGCGTGCCGTTGACACTCTTTTAACGGACATAAATACAAATGCGAAACAGGCAACCCCCATCCGCACTGGAAGAGCCGCCAGAGGGTGGCGAAAAGTGGGGAGTTATAACTTAGGGAGAGACCAGACGGTGATTGAAAACAAAGTCCCATATATTGGTTTATTAGATAGAGGTTATAGTAGGCAAGCGCCGAGAGGCATACTTGAGCCTGTAATTTCGCGATTAGCAATGAGGCGGACAAGATTATGAGTAAATTAATTGACAAAGCAACAGCGCACTTCGAAGAAGTGTTAGCACAGGGCCTTAAAGGTCCAATCAGTGTCCCAGAGTGGGATACAGACGTATATTTTAAACCAAGCACTACACTTGCTGAAGAAACAAAAGTAATTGAGTTGACACAGCAGGGTAAAACAACAGAGGCATTAGTTGTTACACTTATTATGCGAGCCAGAGACAAAGATGGCAACCAATTATTTGATATGAGTGATAAACTAAAACTTATGAGAGCAGTTGATCCACAGGTAATTCTAAGAGTTGTAACTTCATTTAATGAAGCGACTCAGGAGTTGGAAGACAGCCTGGGAAACTAAAAAACATGCCCGATGTGCTATTCCTTTTTAGGTTAGCAACAGAATTGGGCAAGACTGTTGAAGAAGTTATGTCAATGAGTAGCGTAGAAGTGCGTGGTTGGGCAGAATATTTTGCTTACTTAAATGAGCAAAATAAGCGAGCCAACAAACAACCTAGGAGACGCTAGTATGGCATCGACATATGAATTAATTGTTAAAGCAGTAGACCAATCTAGTGGTCCACTGAGAAAAATAGAAAAGAGCGTCGAAGGCTTAAACAAGCAAGCACAAGGTGTAAACAAAACACTTAAACTTGCTGGTGCGGCCTTCGCCGGCTTCCTTACGGGTGGTGTTGTAAGAAACATTGTCCAAACCACAGCAAAATTTGAGGATTTCAGAGACACACTTGACACTGTTACAGGCAGTGCTAAAGATGGTGGTGAAGCATTTAAGTTTATCCAAAAGTTTGCTACACAAACACAGTTTGGTGTCGAAGACCTAACACAGACCTTTATTAAACTAAAAGGTGCTGGTATTGAGCCAACACAAAAACTACTCACAAGTTTTACTGATGTTGCTGCTGTTACTACTGATCAAATAGGCACACTTAATGCCGTTACTGATTTGTTTAGTCGCACAACCAGTGGTGGACTTGGACTTGAAGAATTAAACAGACTTGCTGACAGAGGTGTCCCAGTATTCAAGATGCTGGAAGACCAATTGGGTATTACACGAAACGAAGTTAGTGAGTATGGTAAAACTGCTGAAGGTGCTAAAAGCATTACTGAAGCATTATTGCGTGGTATTAATCAAAACTTTGGTGGCGCTACACAAAAGAAGATGGACAACTTGTCCACAGCAATGTCAAACTTTGGTATTGCTGTTACTAATGCGGCCGCTAGATTAGGTGATAAATTTAGACCACAACTTACAGGCGCAATCGCAGACGCAACTAAGTTTATTGAAGCAAATGACGAATTAATTGAAGCACTGGGTGATGGACTTGGGCAAGCAATTACCAGCAGTGTGGGTGCTATTAAACTTATTGCTCAAAACATTGAATTAGTAAGCACAGCCGCACAAGCAGTATTGGCTGTTAAATTATTCCAGTATTTTGGTAACGTAACAAAACAACTGGGTAGATTCCTAGTTTCACTGTCAGCAACTACAGTAGCATTGGGCAAGAATAATGTCCAACTAAGTGTAGCACAAACTCGTATGTTAGCGTTTGGCACAGCAGTTAATAAAACTGGTAAAAGCCTAGTGACATTTGGTGCTATATTGGCAAGTCCATTCAAATCACTATTTGGATTGTTAAGCGGTCTAGCAACCCGCCTGGGATTGGTTACAGCCGCAGGAATTGCTCTTGCTAAAGTAGGCCCACTATTGTTAAATCCTTGGGTAGCGGCTATTGCGGCAATTGGTGCTACAGTATACGGCTTGTTTAAGTATTTTGAAGACACAGCCATTCAGATTGCTGATGTTAACACTAATGTTGGTGAAGTTGTTGGCGCATTATGGTGGAAGACAACAGAATACATTAAAGGTATATGGACAGATGTAGTCAATTACTTTGGTGAAAAGACTACACAAATTGGCAACTATTTAAGTGAAGTATGGACCCTAATCAAAGAAAACTTTAAAACAGCAATGGCACCAATTAGTAGTATTTGGGCAGTTATATTAAGCACAGTAACAGACTATGCTAAAACACTTGCTAACAAAGTTATTGGCTCATTTGTATTCATATATGGTGCTGTTAAAGACACAATATTTGGTATTCCAGACTTATTCCTAGCATCATTTAACGCTGTTAAAGCAACCGTGTTGGAATTTGCGGCAGGTATTGCTGGCACATTCAGTAATATTGGATCAGCAATTAAACAAGCATTAAGTGGTGATTTTGAAGGAGCAATGGCAACGGCTACGCAGAATGCCTTTAGCAATATGGGTGGTGTTATTGACGCAGAATTAAAGAAAGTTGCTGATGCCGCTCCTGATTATGGTAAGATTGCTGGTGACGCATTTGGCACAGACTATGTTGCGGCGGCTGGTGACCGACTAAATGGCTTATATATAAATGTTACTGGGTTTGCTCAAGATGCGGCAACTAAGACTATTGAGGCCTGGAATGGTGTTAAAGCAGGTGTTAGCGAAACTATTAAAGGTATTGGCACCAGTATTGCTACCACAGTTAAAGAATACAGACAACACAATTACGAGGTTAACGCGGCGGCAGGATTATATGATCTATATGATGATGCGGCACTTAGAGCGGCTCGTGGACTAGGACAGTTTAATGAAGAGATTAAGAAAACCACAGAGTCACAGGATCCACTAACCAAGGTAACTAAAACATACGCAGACTTCCTCAAAGAGTTGAGAGCAACTATTGATGAGAATGTCCAAACAGCACAGTGGCAGAATCAAGCATATAAAGAATTAACAGCAGAATACAATGCTGGTAAACTAAGTCTTACACAATACAGAGAAGCAATGAGTTTGCTTAACAAAGAATTCCAGGATCCAAGCATTGACTTGTATCAACAATACCTTAAAAATGTTGTTGACAGTGCCAGTGCTAGTGCTAGAGAGATTGGCTTTGCGGCAATGGCAAAACAGGATCTTAAAAAGCAATTAGATGAAGGTAAGATTAGCCTAGATGTATATGCTGAAGCAATGAAGTCACTTACAGGCACAACTACAAAAGAGAAGACAGAAACTGAAAAAATTATTGACAGTATCAAAGAGAAAAACAAGCAAATTGACAACCTAACTAAAAATTTGAAAAAGGTAAGTGAATTAGCAAAACAAAGTGGCATTGATGAAACAGTGTTACAGGAAGCATTACAAAAACGCTTGGATACACTTAATGAAGTTGGTGAGAAGAGCAAGAGTATTGCTGAAACAATTAATGAATCATTTAAGAAAGCGGCAGATGGACTTAGCCGTAGTTTAGCACAAGGACTAGCAAAAGGTAAACTTAGCCTTAACAGTTTCAAAGACTTCTTTAATCAGATACTGGAAGATATTCTACAAGCAATTATCCAAAAGAATCTAACTGATCCACTAGTTGCTGGCTTAACAGGTGGCAGTGCTGGTGGTGGACTAGGTGGAATACTAGGCAGTCTCTTTGGCACACCAACTGTAGGTGCTCCAATGGGCGGACTAGACTTTGGTGGTTTCTTTAGTGGTATTGGTAGTTTCCTTGGATTTGCTAATGGCGGTGTCCCTCCAGTAGGCAGAGCAAGTATTGTTGGTGAAAAAGGACCAGAGTTATTTGTGCCTAACACATCAGGAAGAGTCATACCAAATGATGATATAAATATGGGTAACGGTGGCACAACAAATATTACGTTTGAAATAAATGCTGTGGACACTCAAACAGGCGTTGAATTCTTATTAAAGAATAAGCCACAAATTATTGGCATGGTATCACAGGCACAAAACCAGCGTGGTCGCCAGGGCATAACTAGTTAAGGAGACACAAGATGGCTACATTAAAAGACAAATGGAATTACCCAAACAACTCAGGTAGCGGTTACGTTACAGATACAGATGATTGGAGCGGCGATGCTTCATATGGTATTGATTATAGACTACAAGAAATGTTGGATGGTAATTATAAACCCTGGCCTAATCTAGACCCTGTTGCTGATCTAAGCACAAACGTAGATACATTCAGCGAGTTAGTAGCCAAATACAAAAATTATTTAGACAGCGCATTGGGCAGTGAGCATTTTAGTTTTTATAAAATCTTTAGAAGCCCTATTGTTGTTGCTACAAAGAAACTTATTGACAGTGAAACAATCACATCAGCCAATGTTGACACAACCAGCGCCTTAATAACAGTAAGTGGCGCACACGAATTTGAAGATGGTATGCTAGTTACTATTTCAGGAATGAATGGTAGTTGGGCAGATATTGATGATGCTGATTATTATGCCAGTGATGTAAGTAACGCAAGTAATGGCACTCTTAAATTGAGAGTTGGCAGTGCGAGTGGTCCTTATGTAAGATTTTACGACCTAGCAGATGCTACAATCACAGCGGCTGACGTGGATTCTACAGCAGCAACAATTACAACTAGTGCGCCACATCTATTGTCAAATGGTATGGTAGCAAATATTAGTGGAATGAATGGTAGTTGGGCAGATATTGATGACACTGATTATTATGTGAGCGATGTAACCAGCACAACATTCAAATTAAGAGTGGGTAGTGTTAGTGGTCCATATGTTAGATTTTATGATTTAAACGATCAAGTTATTAGCAGTGCTACAGCAGTCCACGAAACAACATCAAATTTAACCTCCCTATCAGCACATGGATTTAGTGACGGTGACGATGTTATACTAAGTGGTTTTGATAATAGTTGGGCAGGATTAAATGGCGAAACTCTTTATGTTAAGTCAACTGGATCTAATACATTACAACTAGCAACAGATGCTGGATTAACAAACCTCATTGAGTTTTATAACAAAGCAGACGGTAGACTGACCGACACTGCTCCTAAAAAGTATTCAAGCGATTCCCTATTAACATTCACAACAAACGTAGGTGATGTTAGCACAGTAACTGATGGTGATGAAATTACATTTAGTGATTTAAACGACGCAAGTGGGACTTGGTATTCTCAACTAAACGGACAAACTTTATATATTGGTAATTCAACTGGATCAACATTTAGAGTATACACTGATGCTGGTCTAACAAACGAAGTAGCACCTTACCACCTTGCTTCGTCAACAGGATCTACTGCTACAGTAGATGGTGATGTGGAAATCACAGTGCCAACTGCTCCAAGTGGATATAATGACGATTATCAAAACGGAATGCCAATTACAGTAAGTGGATTTGATGGCACATTTGGCGCTGAATGGAATAATACAAACCTTTATGTCCAAAATGTGTCAGGTAATACATTTAATGTTAGCACGGACAGCGGTGGTAGTAATCTTGTATTCTATACTCCTAATGAAACTGATGTAGATTTAGATACTGTAGAATTAAAAAGTGACTACAGTATTAGTATAAAAATACCCACAAGAGCCACAAAGATTCCTGATGGCTCTCCAATGTCTATTGAGCAAAACTCAACATCATCTCCTGGTATATACACTGATGGCTCTACATCAGAGATATCAATACCGCTGACTACTGATCCAATTCAAAGTCGTTGGGTATCTTCAACAAGACTAGCACTTTTATATCAAGATGAATTAAAGTTTTACGATTATACAAAATCAACACATACACTTACACTTGATTCTGGTGCTACTTTAACAATCACAGACGCGAATCATTTTACTCATAATCCTAGTTGGTCTACTATTGTTTGTTATGAAATATCAAATACATCTCCAACTATTGCTGACAGAATGTATATTATAACAGATAGTGGATCTGGATATTCCACTGACACTGTTGATTTAACAACTGATATTGCTACTTTTAAAGGATTTAGAGATACAAACACTGTGAGTATTAGTGATGATGGTTTAACACTTGCTATTGGTGACCTTCAAAACGGTGAATCCACTTACGGGGGCCAATCAGTAGGAAAAATTTACATATTTGAAAGAGCAAGTTTATCTGATAATTTTGATTTTGCCAATCCTGATTTTACAGATACTGGTGATTCTACTAATAATAAACTTGGGACAGATGTTATTTTAAGTGGTGATGGTAATGTGTTACTCGCTGGTAGACAAGAGCACGTTAATGCTAATCTGTATTCAGATAAAATTTATCTTAAATCTTCTGGCACATGGGCTGAAGATACAACGAATACTATTCCACAATACAATGGTTATAATGTATGGATAGGCTTAGGGTCATATTTAAATTCCACTGGCACATTATTGGTTGCTTATTCCGATTTAACAGGTAACAGAGAAACATTAGTATATACAAGATCAGCAAACAATACTGCTTGGTCATTAAGTCAATCATTTACTGAAAAATGGTCACCAACACTTGACGGTAATTATTTGGTTGCGGAGAATAATGCCACTATTGGCACTGGACCAATGAAAAAATTATCTGGATCAACATATAGTAATGTCATAACAGTGTTTAATAATTTAAATTCAGGCACACTAACACACTTTGCTTTACCTAGTGGTGGTGACAATAGGACAAATATTCTTGTTGAAGAATCCCATACAGGAAAATATTATTATAAAGGTATTTTCGCTTTGAATACGACCGGTCGACTCAGGGTTGTTGATTTCACTCAAGCAGATACACAAATACATGCTTACTTATATTCTGCCAATAGTAATGCCTATTATTTAGAATATACTGCTACTGCTGGTGGTAAAGATGAATATACTCTTTATTTAAATTCAGGACTTACACTTAAACCAAATTGGACAGCATTCAATGGTTTCACTGCTGGCGATTATACAATGGATGGTTTATATTATGAAATGGAAATTGCTCCAGATTATACTGATTCAACAACAGGTAATGTCCAAGAAATCGATAATACACCAAGCAATTTTGCGGCAAGTAATGTATTCACACAATTTACATTTGGATCCGGTTATAACACATTCACTGAAACCTACACAGCACCTTCTAGTAATGTAATTGTTTTAAGCAGTTTAACCGCGGCAACGACAGGCACAATAACAGAAGTTAAGACAGCAGATGACGCAGGACAACAGGTTGTTGTTACACCAGTAGCGGCAACTACAGGGTCTATGCTTGAAGTTAAGACAGCAGAAGACGCTGGTCAAATAGTTGTAACTACCGCAACCGCGGCAACTACAGGTAGTATTGCCCCAGCAACAAACGAGCCCTACAAATATGAGATTGACACTGTAAGCATTAAGATGCCAGGTTGGATAGCATATAGTTACAAAGATGTCAGCAATGTTACACAATATGCGGCACAAGTTAAGACATCTAGATATTGGGCTGTAAATGCTTCAAGTGCTAGTTACTATAGCACAACAGGAGAGACAGCCGCACAGTTTACAGTGGGCGTAGATGCTAGTGGTTACTTAAACAGCATTAGTTTAACAGAAGAAGTTGACGCTGAAGGTCGTTATGCTGATAGTGGTGATATAATTATTGAAATAGAAAGCCCAGCAAACTTGTATGTCGCCCCAACACCTTATGCTGAAGATGTTTGGGATACTGATGATGAGTGGGACAGTGATGCCTATAGTGCTAATAAACTATGGCCTACACATATTGCTCCAAGCGGTGTAAAAATCACAAATCAACAGCCAAGTAGTATTACAGTATCACAAAGCGGTAAAAAGTATGTTAGATCAAGCGGTATACTCAGACAACAACTTGAAGTTACATACCCACCAATGACGTATGATGACTTCCGAGAGTTTGAAGCCGTTACAGAAGCGGCAAGAGGACAAGCAACACCGTTTTATTTTAGAGTTAGAAATTTGGATACTCCAGGTAGAAGTATATTACTAGCAAGGACTGACGTTGACGCCGATGGCGGATTAAACGGTCCATATAGTGTTAGATTGCGTGAGGCAGCGGCAGTTGGTGATAAGACATTATTATTTGAAGGGTTTCCAGCAAACCAGAGTAATGTGTTTATAAGAGGTGAAAGTGTAATTTGGGGATTTGCCAAATATGGAAATGGTGATATTGTCCAGATAATGAATGACAATGTTGACAGTAACGGTTACGGTGAAGCAAAGATCCGTATCCCATATGGTATGAGAGGTAGTGCGGTGGCTGGCACTGCTCAACTTTATAAGAATCCATCGTGGGTAATTGTTACACTTGCTGACGATAATTTTGAATACACTGTTGGCACAGACGGCTTATACAGAATGAGTGTAAGATTTGATTTTGATCAGTATAAGTAGGATAGCAAATGAGTAGATTAAGCGCAGCATTACAAGCCGCAGTAGAGAAACAAGTCATACAGTGTTATGAAAGTGTATACTTGGACATTGACGGTGGCATTTATATCACAAACGCACCGATGAATATTACTATTGACGGTAACGAATATATTAGCCTAGGACAATTTTTAGGTTTTAGTAGTATTGAAGAGCAACGTCTGTTTACCACAAGTGAAATAACAGTTACACTTGCTGGCATTCCTGCTTTTGAGACAGGTGACAGTTTTGTTAGTCAAATACTACAGTTTGATTATGTGGACAAGGACATATGGATTTACCGTAGTTTCTTCGACCACGACACATATATCGATAGTTTCCTAATGTTTAAAGGTCGTATTGATAGCCCGGTAATCGAAGACGATCCAGGCGAAACAACTACTGTAGCAACCACTTGCTCAAGTCACTGGGTTGATTATGAGCGCACAAATGGCGTGATAACTAATGATAATAGACAACAAGCCTTATACAGTGGTGACTTAGGTTTCGAATACGCTAACCAAGTCATTAAAGATATACAATGGAAAGAATAACCCCTGGAGAAAACAAATGAAATTACAAGACAAATTTAAATTAGGAAATTACATTTCCAGCAAAACAGATGAGCCGTTTATTTGGAGTCATAATGATTGTAATACATTCTTTATCGAATTCCATGACATGATGTATGGCACTGACGATTTGAAAAGAATCAAAGATAAGTATCACGATCGCAGAGCAGCAATTAAGTTTCAAAAGACAATGGTATCACCGGCACAATGGCTACATTTAAAAGGATATGAAAAAATATCTGCTCCATATAACTGGCAAGATGGTGATGTTGCCGTAAATCAACACAAATACTATGCTAGTGGTTTTATCTACTTTGACGGTGCGTTTTGGACAGTCGTCGAAGGTAAAACATTAACAGGTTACGCACCTGAAGCAATGGAGCCACATATTACTAATGGTTGGCGCAAGATTGGTGCTCAAATTGACACTAACAAGTCTAATAAAAAAGCAGTTAAAGAAGAAGTTGACATAGCCATTGAAGAGTCAGTGGAATTTATTATAGAAGATCAGGAAGACTAAAAATGGGTAAGGCACTTAAAACCATTGCGATGATCGCAGTCGCGGTCTTTGCCCCATATGCCGCAGCCGCATTGGGCTTGAGTGGTTTTGCCGCAACCGCATTTAGTTTTGTGCTACAGGCTGCTGTTGGCGCGATCCTAGGACCAGACAAGCCAGGGGGAGGCGGTGGCGGTGTCCAAGACAGTGGAATGTTGGTTAACAAAACTAGCAACACCGCCGCCATACCAGTTGTATATGGACAAAGACGACTGGGTGGCACTCGTGTCTATGTGGAAACTACTAACAACGCTAACCCTGCCAGCGTTAGCGGAGGTGATGACTATCTACATATTGTGTTAGCAGTAGCACAGGGTGGCAACAGAGGCGCAAACGATGACGGCATCAAAGATATTACAGCAGTCCAATTTAACAATAAAGAAGTATGGAGTGGTAGTGCGGCAGGTAACACTGGTAGTCTCGATGGAGATTATAGCGGTAAACTTACATTAAGAATGTGGTTGGGTAATAATAGCCAAGACGGCACAAGTCCAGATTACACTATTGGTAGTTTCAACAGAAGTGAAGACTGGACATCAAGTCATAAAATGAATGGTGTTGCTTACATCTACGCTATCTTAAAATATGACAGAGATTTATATCCTGGTGCTCCTACTATTACAGTAAATGTCAAGGGTAAAAAGATCCAAGCAGTTAACGCACTGGGCACCTGGAGTAGTGATGACGCTGAATTAAGTAACCCAGCAAACATTATATATGATTATCTCACAAATAGTCGTTATGGTAAAGGTATTGCGGCTGCTGACATTGATATTACAAGTTTCCAAACTACTCGCACCTGGGCAACTAGTGCTGGTGTAGCGTTTAATGGCGCACTAAGCACAGCAGAAACAATTTACAATAACACACAAAGATTATTAAGTTGTGGTAACATTAACCTAGTTTACACCAATGGCAAATACAGCGTCCAACCAGTTAAACAGGAATCATTTACGGGTGCGTTTAATTTTAATACAGACAACATTATTGGTAAATGGACAATCAGTCTGGGCAACAAGAAAACACGCTTCAACCAGTTAAAGGTTAACTTCTTTAATCCAAATTTGGATTGGCAAGGCGATAGTGTGTTAATTGAAAATGCTACATACTTGAGCGAGGATAGCGGTATTGTAAATGAAAAGAGTTTTGACTTACCGCTTATTAGTGATAAAACACTAGCAACAAAGATTGGCACATATTATCTAAATATCAGCCGTTATCAGACTGTTGTTAGTTTTAAAGCAACGCACGAAGCACTTAAATTACAAGTAGGTGATCCAGTTACAATTACACATGATGTCCCGAATTGGACAAATGAAAGATTCCGTGTTAATAGTATTACACTACAACCAGACAGCACTGTTGACGTCGTCCTCGAAGGCTATGCTCCAGACAGTGTGTATTTAGAAAATAATTAAGGAGAATTGAATGTCAACTATTAGACTAGGCGCAGACGGCTCAATTAGTAGCAGTAGCCAAGGTGACGTAGCATCACTAAACACATCTATCAGCAATCTTGTTATTAATGATCTTGCCGATGTAGACACCACAGGTGTTACAACAAACAGTATTCTAAAATATAATGGTGCTAACTGGGTTATAGCCACCGATACAGATACAGGTATTACAGCAGTAGTTGAGGATACAAATCCACAACTGGGTGGTGACTTGGATGTTAATACTAACAGTATTATTTCAACAAGCAATGGCGATATTACACTAACACCTGATGGCACAGGTAATGTTGTATTAGGTAATTTAGTATTTGACGTAGATCAAACAGTAGGATCAGGACAAGACAACTATGTTTTAACTTATGATAACGCAACAGGGCTTATAAGTTTAGAAGCAAGTGCCGCTGGAATTACTGATATTGTAAACGACACAACACCTCAACTGGGTGGTGATTTAGACGCACAGACATTTGACATCAACAATGTAACTGACTTAGAAGTAGAAAATAGAATTTACGTTAGAGACGGCAGTAGTGGTGCTGACAAATACTTTGAAGCACAGGACGCTGTTGCTGGCACTAATATTGACAAAATATTTACTAATACAAACTTTGCGGCGGCTGGATTTGAGAGTGATGGTGACATTGTTATAACAAATCTTGGTGGTGGTGATCTTGTGTTTGAGACATCAACCCCAGCATCTAATCCTCCAATTTATGGTGATACAACTACACTAACAGCCGCAGGCGGCGGCGATTATACACTTACGCTACCAGGTCAAACTGGCACACTAATGACAGATTTAGTTGATGATACAACTCCACAACTGGGTGGTGACCTAGACTTAAACACTAACAGCATTACTGGCACAGGTAGTATTGACATATCAACAGCAACAGGCTCAACAGACATTGGCGCTGTAATAGCAACAAACACACAGGGCTTGAGTGGTAATGCTCAGAATGCTGTAAGAAACCTAGTGCTAAACAAAATTACTAACAACACAACCCGTCGTGTAACACTTGCTTTTAAACATGAAACAACAGGTGGCACAGAAAACTGGTTGATTACTAACACAGCCAGAGACAATGGCACATATAAAGAGTTTGATATTAACGCAACAGATGACACTGGCGCAACTGTCACACAGTTAGCAAGTTTTAGAATGAGGCCCAGTGATAATAACATCTACAACTACATAAATGGTATAACAGAATTCCTAAATCCAGATGCTAGTTTTTATCAAAAGAATGTAATTATGAATGCTGTGCTTAATGGTGAAACAGCACACGCATTCTTCCAGAGCAGTCTAGATAATGGCGCCAGCACAGTGCCAGATGGTGTTGAAGGCAAATGGGAATTTGGTGTGCGTAGTGACAGTGAATCATATCTAATGGTTGGTAGAATCACATATGAATATGACACCACAGAAATTGACAATAGTATAGCACTGGATGTGCGTAGTCATGATGACACTACAAGATTAAATGAATTAAAGTTAACTGGAAAAGAGACTAGATCAGACAAACCCGTTGTGTTACCCAGTTACACAGTAAGCACACTACCCACAAATGTTAGCGCAGGTGCTACAGCGTATGTCACAGACGAAAGCACAGTAACCAGTGGTAAATGTCTAGTATTCTATGACGGCACTAACTGGAAGTTAAGCCACGATCCCGATACAACAGCAAGTTAAGGTATAACAATGAGAAAGATAGTTTATAGACCCCCGAGCACAGCCGTGACTCTGACATATTTAAAAAACTTTTTAAATGCTAATTATCAGGGCAGAAATAGCCATCAAGCCTATAGATGGTTTTTTGCCACTAAAACAACAAAAGATTTACCAGTGGGTCGGGGCGGTGCTTTTATCGTGATGCCATTTGTATTAAGGGAATGTCACAAAGGCTGGTATCTAGTAGCAACAACTGCTACACACTCAGAATTAAAGGCTTGGAAACACTTTAGTGATTGTGTAAGTATAAGTGTAAACAAAGATTTTGCTGGTATCCGTGTCAGTGGTATTGAGCGTAAACTGGGACGTGATCCACGCAAGTGGCTTGAAGTAATGAGCAGTAAAAATCCGGAAGATTGGATTTACCAGCACGGAAGTGGTATAGGTAGGACTAACAAACCCGGTGCTGGTAGACCTAAAAAAAGTGTTGACAAATCAACAGTTTAGTGTATTATAAGAGTATAAATAGTTTAGTAACGCTGGTAACGTTATCCACTTTTCAAATGACGATCACGCCGCAAGGCAGTGAGCCACTGGGTGTATAGACAGCCCATATTCGGTAATTTACCTGAAACAAGGCCAGCCGAATATGGGACTCCTTAAAAAACACAGTCTTATGGACTCCATTGCTATACACGCTACCACTTTTACTAAATAATATTGAAGGGATTGTTACAAACTTCGCATCTCTATTCTCCGTTAAGTTTAGAGACTCTAATATAATCCAATATATTTTTTTCATGGCCGTAACAATCCCTTCACTTTAACCAAAACGTCTTGCTTTTTTGCTTGACAAGATAAATAAAAGTGTTATTATAGTAACACTAAAACTTTTTAAAAATAGGAGAAATACAATGGAAGTTTTTATTCTAGACATCAAAAAATCATCATCTCGCCATCACAGTGGCTTAATCTATGAAATCGAATTCATGGACTTTAACGGTAATGAATACAATACATATGTTGATCCGACGATGCGAAATTACACTAACTGGCAGTATATTGTTAAACGTAGTTTAGCAGGACATGGTTTTATTCTTAAAGATGTTAAACTAATGCCCAAGGACAAAACTCAAATACATGGTGATTCAATGCCAACAATTTTGACAGAAGTTGATGACAGGGATCAAATGTTAATCACTATCAATAGCCATATTAGGTATGACGCTAGAAGCGCAATTTTACATGACCTATTTGATTTTGGAGACAAATAATGACACAAAGAGAAGCCGTAATGAAGGCACTATACGAATATGACAAATACATTGAAGCAAACATTCCAGACGATCTAAAAGAGCGACTTGACTGGATCACAGTGGACAGTTTAGGTGTTAAAGTAGAGATCGCTGATGAGTTAGAGAAATGTTAGTGTTGACATATTTTATATTCAGTATTATAATACTGATATTAGGCATTTTAATAGGCACTTACATAGGCTAATACAGGCAAATAGACAATGGCAAAATTTACTGGCAAAGATCGGGCATATAAAATAGCACAGGCAGGAATTCAACAATCAATTCCTGCTGTTATAAAATATGCTAACAAGGCAAAAAAAGAAACAAAACATGGCAAACAATTAGAAGCAAGGGCAAAAGCATTGGCACTAAAATATTATGGCACTGACAATCTAGGCAAATTAAAACAATACCAATTTGATAAACTAATGAATTGGGTATTCAAATCATCACATAAGGTTAGCGGGCCAGATAGTAATACCGCTGTGGAAAAAGCATCCGACGAGGAGCACACAAAAACGATGGTAGCACCTGTGGTAATAACAGATGTTAACCAGCGTAGCACTAATGATGAGGTGCCCTGGGACTAACCACCCAGGAATAAAGAAAGTGACCAGGCTCTATTGACACTAATAACCTGGAAGGAGTGTATGTTTTATACAGTAGGCATACACACCCTGCGTCCAAGTGTAGTCGTAAAAGGTGATAGCAAAACCTACCTAATCCCGTAAGGGTTGACTAATCTGTATTGACTGAGATGAGTGGTAATATTTCAGGTTACACTAAGCCAAATCAGGCTTAGTGTGACTAAAATTTCGTGGTAATATATAATCACTTCGATGTCTTAACAGACATCAAATAAATCATATGTTTTATATCTAATCGATTCGAAGTAAACTAAACACAACTGAAGATGTTAGAGCGATAGCGATAACAGATGAAGTTGATGTTTCCTCTAAACGAAGTTTGGAGGTTTAAGATGAAATAAATAAAACAAAAGGAGTAATCAGATGGTTATAGTTATAGGTAATCACCCAGATAGTTTAAATTGGCATCCACTTGACAATCACATATTGATTGGATGTAATAGGGCATATGAAAACTGGGATTTAGATCATTGTGTGATATTTGACAGAAAAGCACTACATTACATCAACAAACACAACACAACTAAAACAGATATCCCTTTCTGGACTAAGGACAGATATCTACAAAACAGACGAGCAGAGGAATTAAGGGATTACTGGCAAACATTACCCTGTGAATGGGGCAATGCCGGTGCCACTGCTATAGGACTAGCACATCACTTACACCCCGGTGAAGACATATATTGCGTTGGTTTTAATGGAATACTCAATCCTGAAGACGATACAGGTAATAATGTATATGACTATCCATTCCGTAAAAACAACAACGTCAGTAGAGCAAGCACACGAGGCAGTCACAGACAGGGCATTGAGCAAGCACTGGACAGCGTAAACACAGCCGTATTCTTTGTCACAGATAGAGTGGATACTGGACTTAACACAGTGACAAACAGTGAGTTTAAATACTCGATAAATACTACAACTAAAGGAGATTAACCAATGGCACACAGCGATAAACGCTTTCGCAAATGGTGGAAGTATGTTTCAACACACAAACAAGCGGAAAAACGAGAGGTTATCCTCAAATGGTTACGCTTTGCCTGTAAGACAGTGGCAACCAGAGGAGACATAGATCAACAAAGAATTGTATACACTATTAATACACGAGCAAAAAACAGTTTATATCCACTAGCACGTTATCAGGCTAGACGAGTATTTGATATTGTAAATAAAAAACAGATTAAGTTTAAACAGGAATTAAACGAATTAAAGCGACTAGAGCGCAAATTACAACCACTAACACACGACAAACCCGGTGTAGAAGTAGTAATCAAAAGACGCACTACACGCAAAACCATAGCAAGTGGAGGTGGTAATGTCACACGCAACTGAAGGATTCTGGGATAAACAGGAAAATTTCCAGTTTTACAATCCACAAAACGCAACTATAGTGATAACTGTTATTACTAAATTTAGAGATGCGCTTAAAACACTAGCAGATCAATATCCAAGTTTTGACGACATGATGGAGCATACTGGTATTGGAGACGCACTACTTGATCAGGCAAACTTTATGTATTGTTATGACATGTTACAGAGCATTGACACTGGCATCGATCGTAAACAGTATGATGCCTATGTCACACTAATGGAATTGTTTAGACATTTGAGTTATGAATTTGGTGTTATATGGGATAGCAGAGCAATCCTAATTGATCCGGGTGAGCCAATTGATTGGCTGGTAAAAAACAGTCTAGTTTTAGTCCAATTAGACAAAAACGGGGAGTGAGACGGACTCAACTCCCCGGAGCAACCCCAAATGTATAACCCCCCGGATACACTTGGATGCTCAACTATATTTAACTAAATACAGGGTAAACGACAATGAAAGAAAGTAACGAATACAATCAAATGATTACAATTAAACATATCCGCCATTGTGTGGTATTGTTAAACGCATTAATGAGTTTAGCATTTATTCACTATGCTGGATATCTGTTGTATAAAGTTTATACAGCAATATTTTAAACAGCCTACCCAAGGCGTGAGAGGGGAAGACAATGTCAGAAGAGACAGTAAAAAAGAAGAATCGAGGCGGACGCCCAAAAATTGAATTAGACAAAGATCAGATACGCAAACTGGCTGAGTTACATTGCTCACTAAAAGAAGTTGCGTATGTTATGGGTGTAAGCAGTGATACAATAGAGCGCAACTACAGAGACGTATACGAAGAAGGATTAGCCGGTGGTAAAATCAAATTACGCAGAGCAATGATGCGTAATGCTTGTGAAAAAGACAACGCTACCATTCAGATATGGTTATCAAAACAATTACTGGGCTACAGTGATAATCCAGTTAGTGATGATGATACAACTATTCTTCCCTGGGACGACAAGTAGTGTTTTGCGCTAATAAATAACAAAAAGAGTGCCAATGGGGGAAAACGATGGCTGATAAAAAATTAGAAGAGCGTGTTGAAGAAAACACTATGATGCTTAAAGTCATCGAAAGAGACATTGACACAATAAAAAACAATCACCTTTTTCACATTGAAAAAGATATGGACGGTATCCGCAAAACAGTGGATAAGATGGACACTAGAATGTGGGCCATCCTTCTCCTTCTTATTACAGCCAGTATAGGCAGTATATTTGGAGATAAAATAATCAGTCTGCTCTGATCAAGCAGATTTACAAAAGAAGAGGAATAACGTTATGCCTATGTCAGGAGGTCAACCAGTTACTACACTTCCAGCAGGTCTGGAATTAAGTGCTGGCAGAATTGACAAAATAGAATTAAAAGGCACCAGTGGCCTTAACCCAGCAGTGGGGACATCACTGGAAACAATCCACTATACAGGTGGTATTAGAAACATTCTAACAGCAGGTGAGATCCTAAAAGTTGTTAGTAGCAGTGCCAATGACACCAACACTGGCAGCGCACATGCCAGAAGAATCCGTATTAAAGGTTTAGATAATGATGGTCTTTATCTTGAAGAAGATGTAAACCTAAATGGCACTACAGTAGTTGAAACTGTAAACGCATTTAAACACATCAATGATTTGCGTGTCCAAAAGGTTGGCACAGGTGGTGACTTTAATGATGGTCTTATCACTGTATATGCCAATGATGGCACAACTAAGTTATATGAAATTGGTGCTGGTGAAAACCAACAACAAACAGCGGCTTGGCACGTTGCTAGTAATCAATATGGTTACTTAACCAGTTTTGTTTGTAGTGCTACAGGTAATGCTCAAGTTAGTATTTGGGGTTGCCCAGTCCCAGGTAGCACACCATTCTTCCAGAAACTAACAGTTATTGTTGGTGCTGGTGGTCCAACACCTTATCAATTGCCAAATCCATTCCAGTTACAACGAGGCGGGATTATTGAATTCCGTGCTAAAAGTTTAACTGGTGGTGAAGTAGCAGTTGGTGCTGATTTCCAAGTATTGTTGGAGACAGACTAATGGCATACGGTAAGAAAGGTTATGGCAAACCTAAACCAAAACCAAAGCCAAAGAAGAAATAATGCCAGTGGTTACAAAAACCATTGTCTAAGGGACGGGGTAAGACGGGCAGTGTGCTGTAAAGCCAGCCCGCACCCAAACCTATTATAGGAGAATTATAAATGAGTTATTCAGCAGGGCAACATGTCAATAATATCCACGGTGGTATTGCTATTGCTAAAGGACTAATTGGTGACCTTAGTGGTATACAAAAATTTGGATATGCGGCCAGTGTAGGCACCACATTCACAACAATATGGGAAGGTGTAACACCCTATCCATATATAACAACAGCAGGTGTCCTAACACTAACATCATCAAATAGTGCGGCTGACAATGGCACAACAGTAGCAGTATCAGGTTTAGATCAAAATTGGGACTTAGTAACAGAGACAGTAACAGTTGGTGGAGCAGCAAGCACAACCACATTCTTGCGTGTGTTTCGTATGGCAACCATCACTTGTAATACTGGCGCTGTTAATGTTGGTGATATATCAGCAACAGTTGGTGGCACAGTTAGAGCATATATTTTAGCAGATCAAGGTCAAAGTTTAATGGCAGTATACACAGTGCCTAGAAACTATCGTGCTTTCATACTGAGCATGTATGCCAGTCCAAGCAAGCAAAAAGAAATGACCTGTAGATTGATTACCAGACCATTTGACAATGGTGGTAGTTTCAATGTTAAAGTATATGGCACCGCGTGGGGCGCACAGTTTGTTAGACACTATGAAGTTGTGGAAATGTTACAATCCAAAACAGATATCGAAGTCCAGTGTAAAGTTGATGCCACATCAGGTGTTAGTGCTGGCTTTGAATTGTTATTGGAAAAATATTAAACAATGACAAGTAAAATCCCCCTATATCGTGAATACCACAAACAGGATGTATATCCAGGTAACAGTTACAGACGCAATCACAGAGATGTTGTCCAGTTAGTCAGCAACTATGGCGTGACCAGTATGTTGGATTATGGTTGTGGTAAAGCCACACAGTGGCACGATAAACAATACTGGCAAAGTTGGGGATT
>Ga0070753_1000458_pt1 | contig 24979 bp, 19 predicted proteins | sample VirMetDEL_Aug_31_FD_77441 | JGI IMG/M metagenome (GOLD analysis project Ga0070753, IMG submission 77441) | Aqueous microbial communities from the Delaware River and Bay under freshwater to marine salinity gradient to study organic matter... | ecosystem: Environmental > Aquatic > Marine > Coastal... | reverse complement strand
CGCCGTTGTGGGGACTGCCCTTCGCCGACAAGGATCTGAATCGTCGCCGAGGTGTTCGCACAACCTTCGGTTCCCGATTGTTTGAGAACTACATTCCCGAGGAGTCAGACGAAATTGTCGAGGTGCTCGATTCGGCTGGAGCCGTGAGCGTCGGAAAATCCAATGCTCCAGAATTTGGGATGCCCAGCTACACCGAATCGCTCGTGGCACCACCGGCCCGAACGCCGTGGAATCTCGACTTGGGCGCGGGAGGGAGCAGTGGGGGTGCAGCTGTCGCTGTTGCGGCCGGACTCCTGCCGTTCGCGCCCGGAAGCGACGGTGGGGGATCGATACGGATCCCGGCCGCGGCTACCGGGCTTGTCGGCCTCAAACCATCGAGAGGGCGAATTCCTACCGGGACGGGCATCTCATCGCTCGGTGGGCTCGTCGTACCTGGGCCCATTGCGCGCACGGTTGCCGATGCAGCGATGCTCTTCGACGCCATGGTCTCTGGCGGTACCTATCCGTTCTCGCTCGTGGCACCGTCGTGGGACGGTGGTGCCTACCTCAACGCGGCAATTCGCGGCGAAGGTCGCTTCAACATTGGAGTAATGACAAGTTCGCCGTGGGACGACTCCTACGACGTCACGGTGTCCGTCGAGGCACGTGCTGCCCTCGACTTCGGTCTCAGAGAGCTTGTGGCGATAGGGCACGGCGTAGAAGAGTTCGCTCTCGAGCCAGACGGGAGTTACGGTCCAGCATTTCGAACAATCTGGCAGGCCGGCGCGGCCACAATCCCGGCAGAAGGTGATCAGCTCGAGCTCCTCGAACCCCTCACGAAATGGCTCGTGCTGTCAGGGCGTGAACTAACGGGCGTGCAGTTGAGCGAAGCGCTTCTCGCACTTACAAACTTCGAGAAAAGTGTCATCAGGCAGTTCGCGAGCTTCGACGTTGTCATGACGCCGAGCCTCGCAATGACACCGCGGCCCATCGGTTGGTATGACGCCACAGATGGTGAACGCAATTTTGCACAACAAGTGCAATACACGCCGTGGACGTCGTTCGCGAACGTGAGTGGGTTGCCCGCAATAACTCTGCCTGTCTGGATGACCGAGGACGGCTTGCCCATGGGCATCCAGCTCATCGGCAGACCTGGAGGCGAGCACACGTTGCTCGCGATCGGTGCGCAACTCGAGCGGAGAATCGCATGGCACACTCGGCATCCTCCGCAGTGGTAGCAACTATTTCGGCGGACGCCTGTATCCGCCTTTAGCGAGTCCGGCTTCAACCTCGAACCTGTTGGTGTGGGCTGGAGCACCCGCCGCTATGTACAGCGGGATAAAAGCGAGCCCATATTTCTTCCACTGTGCCCTATGCACGGCTTCGTGCTCAAGGACATCAGCGCTCACGTTGTCGTGAGTGAGATAGACCGCACCGAGAGTTGTTCCGCCCCTTCCAAAGGCCCACTTGGGGCACTTGCGGGCTACGATGACGCCTCCGTCACTCGAGAGGCGCCCGAGGCTCAGGATGCCTCCCCAGAGAAGCCCCACTCCCGTTGCAAACCAATAGCCGGGGCGAGCAACGACGGGATGCAACAGCACCGAGCGTAAGCCAGGCACGCGCGTTGTGGCATCCGCCCACGATTGCATTGCTCGTTCTGCCCTATTGGGTGCCAGCGGCCGTATCGGTTGCATGCTCAGCACAATACAGTGGGGAGGTGGCAGAAAAAGTGCAGAGAGTGGCGATGGTCTCTCTGCACACTTCTCCGGCGGCGAGCCCGGGGAGCGGTAGTGCCAGCGGTATGAATGTAGCGATTATCGAGACCGCTCGAGAGCTTGCCGCTCGTGGAGTCGAAGTTGATTTGCTCACGAGAGCCGTCGAGCATTTCGGCGCAACGGCTATCGCACCGGGAGTGACCCTTCACGAGCTCCCCGTTGGCCCGCTTGCCGAAATGTCCCACATCGAGCTTCCCAATCTCGCCGACGACTTTGGCGAGGCTGTCGCTCAAATGGCGGGAAGAGATTCGCCCCGCTACGACGTCATCCACGCGCACTTTTGGCTTGGTGGAATTGCCGTATTGCCAGTCGCCCTCGAACTTGGTGTGCCGTTTGTGCAGAGCTTCCACACTCTCGCAACCATCAATAATTCGCGCATGGCGTCGGGAGACATGAGCGAGCCACACCGGCGGGTTATGGCGGAGAAGTACCTGGCCTCTCAAGCGGACGCCATCGTTGCGGGTTCGGCGTTCGAAGCCACGAACCTTATCGACGAGGTCGCTGCTCCACCCGGATCAGTGTGGGTTGTGCCTCCCGGTGTTGACCTCAGCCACTTTTCTCCGTTGAAGGCAGCCTCGGATTCACTCCTTTCAGTTTTGCGCATCGATGAAGGCCGCCCGGTGCTCGCGGTTGTAGCGCGACTTCAACCGCTCAAGGGTCATGAGTTGGCCCTTCGCGCGCTCGCCGCAATGCAGAGCCCGCGGCCGCTCCTCGCTATCGCTGGGGCGCCGAGCCCTGGCAGTGAAGGCTACGTCTCACGACTTCGCGCTCTCGTCACTGAGCTCGGTCTCGACGGCGACGTGCGTTTTCTCGGCGCCCTCGACCGGGATGACATCGCGTCGCTCCTCGCGCGAGCAGACCTCACCTTGATCCCTTCGCACTCCGAGACCTTCGGGCTCGTGGCTCTCGAGTCTGCAGCGAGCGGAACTCCTGTCGTGGCCGCCCTGTCGACGGGCCTCGTGGAGTCGGTGTCTCCTGGTGAATCGGGAGTGCTCATCGAGAGCCGCGAACCCACAGACTGGGCAGCAGTAATTTCGGGGATGCTCGCCGATCCCCAGACGATCCGAACGTTGTCGACGACCGCGAGAAGCTTCGCCGAGAGCTTTAGCTGGGGCGCGACGGCGACGGGACTGCTCGGCGTATACGCGTCGGTGCTGAGGCGCCGTTAGCTTCGCACTCGTGGGTTAAGCGGTAAGAGCTCCGACGACCCGCAGGATCGTTGGCAAGTCATCGTTGGCAGCATCGGAGGATGCCGGGGCAAATTGGGTAATTCCTGCGCCGACGATGGTGAATCTCGCGGTGATTTCTCGAATCGCCGAGAGAAGGGTCGCGGTCGACAAACCAAACGGCACTGGGGAGTCTTGGCCGGCGAGTTCACTGGGATCGAGAACGTCGAGATCGATGTGCACGTAGACAGCTGTTGCTCCGGTCGCCACGATAGCCTCGATAAGTTCGCCGGGCGCGATAAGTTCGTCGGGCGTGAGGGCGGGGATGGAGTGCTCGGCAATAAACTCCGCTTCGCCGGAGTCAATGTCGCGAACCCCGGCGAGCACAATTCGACGTGGATCGAGTGTCACTCGTGGCACAAGCTCGGCCGGGCCGTCGCCTGTTAGCGCCCTCAAGACCATCCCACCGAATGCGCCACTCGGTGAGCTCGCGGGAGTGTTGAGGTCAGGGTGGGCGTCAAACCAGACGACAACTACGTCGTGAGGTGCTGTCGGGGAAACCTGCGCGGCGGCTTGTTCGAGAACGTAGCTCACAGCGCCGAGCTCTACTCCGCAGTCACCGCCGATAGTGAGAACCCAGCGCGTTGGGTCGGGAGTGCTCGCGAGAGCGTCACGCACTCGATCCCGAACGACTCCAATGGAACCGCATCGGGCAACGCCAGTTCCGAGTTCGTCGCCCGCTTCGAGAGGCACGTCGATGAGGGTCGTGGCCGAGGCCGGAAGATCACCATGAATCGCGAGGGCGCCATCAACAAGGCGCATGGCTCTCGATGACGAAGAACCTTGCCACTGGGGCACGACAACAAATGAGGTTGGCACTCTCACAGTATTGCGCGTCGAGCGGCGGCCGGAAACATTTCTGAGAGCGGCCGCCACTCGACTGACACTATTCGCCCGACGTGATCGCCGAGGGGGAGCCGCCAGCGCCAAGCTTGAGAGCCGCGAGTCGGGCCTCAATCTCGGTCTGCTTGTCAAGGTCTTCTAGACCTTCGAACTGAGCATCGAGGCTGGATGCCGCAAGCTCTTGCTGCCCAAGAACCTTGGCCTCTTCGCGCCTGATCTTGTCTTCGAAGCGACTGATCTCGCTTGTCGGGTCGAGCAAGTCGATGCTTTTGACGGCGTCGTGAACCTGCTGCTGTGCTTCAGCGGTCTTGGAGCGAGCGATGAGTTCGTCGCGCTTGGAGCTCAGCTCGGCAAGCTTTCCGCGCATTGCGTCGAGGCCATTCTTGAGCTTGTCGACGATTTCCGTTTGGCTCGCGATCGACGGCTGAGCGTCGGTTGCTTCCTTCTCCGCAGACATTTGTTTGCCGAGCGCGACTTTAGCGAGGTTGTCGAACTTGTCCGCGTCGGTGGTGTTGCCCGAAGTGCGCAGTTCGTCGGCCTTCGCGCTAGCAGCGAGGGCTTTGCGGCCCCAATCGCTCGCGGCAGCGACATCTTCCGCGTAGTCCTGCTCGAGCAAACGAAGGTTGCCGATCGTCTGAGCGACAGCGCTTTCGGCCTCGGCGATGCTGTTCGTGTAGTCACGAACCATTTGGTCGAGCATGAGCTTGGGGTCTTCAGCTGAGTCGAGAAGCGCGTTGATGTTGGCTTTGGCCAATTGTGCGATTCGACCGAGGATGGATTGCTTAGCCATTGTGGTGCCTTTCGTGTGGTGGAGAAACGGTAACAGGTGGGGGTTAAGTAGTGCGCGGTATCCGGGAAATTGTGGGTTAGAAGCGCCCGCCTCCGCCTCGACGGCCCGAGCTTCCGGACGAGCTGCGCCGTGAGCTTCCCGAGAAGCCGGAGCTTCGTGAGCTGCCACCGAAGGAGCCGGAGCTACCCCAACTGCCACCACTGCTCGATCCACCCTGGTACCCCCCGCCGGAACCGCCATTCAAGAGCCCTCCGAGAATGCCACCGATTATGGCGTCACCCATACCGCTTGAACTACTCGATCGGGCTGAAGAGGCGCTCGGCGAGAACATGTCGACGTCGGACTGGGCCAGCCTGGTTCCAGCTTCGGCGAGGTGCGACGCTTGTTGAGCGGCGGCAAGCGCAGCTACCGGGTCTTTCTGGCTGAGCTCTACCGCGCTCGTGAGATTCCTGTTTGCCTCGGTTAGCCGAGTGCGCGCTTCTGTTCCTACGGCTCCGCGACGAGACGCGAGGTACTGCTCACCCGAAGCGATCTGGCTGCGAGCGTTGGTAATAGCGGTATCGAGAGACGCTCGGGCTTTTTGAATCTGAGCTTCGCGCTCCCGCACATTCTCCAGAGCAGAGGCGAGTGCAGCGCTGCTGTCGTGAAGTCGGGTGAGGGTCGCGACGGGATCGCGCGACCCATCGCCAATCGCCGAATCAAGAACGGATTGAGCTGCCGCCGCAACTCGAGCGAGATCGGCGCTGCTGTGGCTTGGTGGTGCCGCAGTTGCTTCGGCGATATCGTCCCGCAGTTCGGTGACAGAGCTGTCTAGTTGCTCGCTCGCCGTGGTGAGCCTCGACTCTAGTGAATCGATCGCCGCGAGCAAGGCTCCCGCTTGCCCGGTTGCTGCTTGAGCCGAACGCACGGCGACAGCCGCTTCGCTCATCGACCCGGCGGCAATGGCGGTGTGGCCGTCGGCGATCGCTCTTGTGGACAGGGCGAGAAGCTTCTCAGCTTGCTCGACGTTGCCCGTGACTGTTGAGATCGCAGCCGAAGAGTAGGCTTTAGCAAGTTTCGCGAGAGAAGCTTTCGCTGCGTCTATGAGCGTGGTGGCCGAGGTGGCCGCCTCGTCCACAGTGACGATGACCTCGGGCGCGGTCTTCTCGAGGGCCCTGAGGGTGTCGAATGCATCGGCTTGAGCGTCGAGTGCTGCATCAGCTTGTTCGCACAACTCGATAGTGCGTGTCGTCCACTCGCGTTGCTGTTCTGGAGTGTCGTGAATTGCGTCGTCGAGTTTTTGCCGAAGCCCAAACGCTTCGCTGACGTGAGCGCTTGCCATTTTCAGGGTCGCGCTGAATTCGGCTGTCGCCTTCTCGCCAAATTGGGCGACGGCAAAGTCGAGCTCTTGCTCGCTCGTCTTGATGGCGTTGTCGAGCTCGACGAGAAGGCTGCCGGCTCGGACATCCAATTGTTTTTGAGTCAACTGACCTGTCGGCACTGTGTCTGAACGGCGGCCGCGGCGCGCAAACCTGTAGATGGCTACGCCTCCGATCGCAGCCCCACCTGCGGCAAACAGAGGCCAGATCGGGATGCCACCACCGGCGTCACTCTCGCCGCCGGTGCCGTCACTCGTGCCACTCTCGGTGCCGTCACCAGTCCCGCCGCCTGTGACGCTGCCGCCCTCGTTGCTGAGCACGTACGCCCTCATGGCATCGGCGAAGTCGATTGCGCCGTCCGCCCAGTTATCGTTTCTCAGTTGCGGAATCAGCGCGTCTTGTTCGAGCTGGGAAAGTGAATCGTCGCTGAGCGCGAAAGCATCGTCGACAGAGACGTAATACTCGCGGTCGACTATGGCGATTGCGAGCAATGCGTCTCGGCTGCCGAGCCCACTCAGCAGCGCTGATTCACCCGCCCATTCCGCAGCGGTATCGGCACCGGTGAATCGGTCGACGTAGACGACAAACAGTCCGATTCCTGTGTCGTTAAAGAGTGAATCCAGGGAAGTCTTTATTCGCGGAATGTCGGCGGTGACGGTGTCTGTCGTGTCGAGAACGTAGGCGCCGCTCAAATCCACAGGGTCCTCGGCGTGCGCGGTCATGGGGAGTGCGACCAGTAGCGCGACGGCTCCCAACAGCGCTGAACTACGAATTATCGTTGCGAGTTGCACGGGTTCTCCCTCGACCGATCCGGTGTCAACCGAATTCTAGCGATGTGCCGGGTGCGCGCGGGTAGCTTTGTTCAGGCTTTTCTGGGACTTCCCTGAAAGCCACAGGACTGCCAAACTAGGCGCGCGCCTGTGACACCCGGTCACGACGCATTTTTGGAGGACGTACATGTCAACTGTTAACGCGGATTCAGCCAACTGGCGATTGTTCGGCGGCGGCGGGCTCATCCTGGGTGGCTTGTTGTGGCTTATTGCCGCACTCATCCCCGGAACACCCGGCTGGCTCGGTGGGGTTGCTCTTATCGTGATCGCAGCTGCCCTCGTTTTTGTCGCGTTCGGGCAGACGGGTTCTAACGGTGCTGTTGGAGCATCCGTTCCCGGCAAGATTTCGCTCGTGGTCTTCGCTCTTGGGTGGTTGCTGCTCGGCATTTCTGCTTTCGTCGCGCTCGGTTCTGCCGTGACTCTCATCGCGGCGATTCTCGTCGTCGTTGGTGGCTTCGCCTCGGCGTGGTTCATCTTCCAGCGCCGTGTTGCGAAGGGTGCTGCCGGTTGGGTCTTGTTTGTGACCGCTGTCTTCGGTTTGATCTACTTCGCACCGACTTTTGGCGTGACTTTCATCTCGGGCAGCTGGATTGTGATTGTTCTCGCAGCCCTGTACCTCGTGACGGGCCTGCTCTACTTGTTCAACAGCAAAAAGGTTGGCTAGAGCCATTCCCCGAGACCGACCGTAGTCGGACTCACTAGACGGGTGTCCCGCACAGTGTTGTGCGGGACACCGGTTTGTGTTGTCACAGTGTTTACTGAATCGTGACGGTCTCGTCAGGCCCCGTGACAAGATCGGCGGAGTCTGAGCCCAAAAAGTCGATAGCTGCAGAGATGTCGTATTCTCCGGATGGCGCCGCGGGCAAGTTCTCAGCGAAGCTGTCGAGCGCGTCATCATTGATCGTGCACACGACAGGGCTAAAGCTCGCTGCGTACTCGAGGGATTCGCCGGGGGCGAGGTTTACCTCGACGGCATCCATTGTGGCTACACCGTTGGTGTGCCACAGGACGGTTCCGTTCTGCGACAGGGTTATTGCGGGCACAGAGCTCGTATAACCCGAGACGGCTTCGTTGCCAGTGTTGGTCATCGTGACGGTGCCTTCGACGAGCGATTCACCGGCAACGGTGTCTGGAAAACTCGTTGTAAGTTCCAGGCCGAATCGGCTGGGAGCAACGTCGGCACGAGTACCCGTGCACAGGTTGATCCTTTCGGCGGGTGCGCGTTTGATCGAGTCAGCCCCCTCTTCAGACCGCAGGGATGAGTCCGCCATGCTCGACTCTTCTGAGCCGGCCGCGTCATCCATAGCTGCAGTGCTAGCGCCGGGAGTGCCGAAGTTCTGCACTCCAACAACGGCAATAGTGCCGATAGCGAGCACGGCCGCTACAGAAGTAATCGCTTGAATGGGGCGACGGCGTCTCGCACGGCTGGCAGCAATGATGCGCGCCGTGTCTAGTGAACCCGTTCCGGAGTCAGTTGCTGACTCGACAATTCTGCGGATGTTCGGCTCATCGGTCATGGTGTGCTCCAGTTCGCAACGTCGTGACATTGCTGTGTCGTGTGGGTGTCGTTGGTGATTCGCCGTGGCTCGGTTCGCGCAATGCGGCGGCCATCTTGGCCAGAGCATCGCTTAAATAACGTTTGACAGTCCCCGGACTCAGTTCGAGCGTTGCTGCTATTGCGTCAACAGTGAGGTCGTCGTAATAGCGCAAGAGGAGGCACGCGCGCTCTCTCGGTGAAAGGCGCTGCAGTTCATCGTGAAGATCGATGCGCGATTCAGTGTCTGTTGAGGCCGCGTCTTGAGTCTCTGGTTTCGCTTCGAGGTGGGCGATTTTGCGCCACCGAGTTGTCTTTCGGCCACGATCGAGCCATGTGTTGAGGATCGCGCGACGAACGTATGCTTCGGCGCTATCGACGCTAAAGCCATTGCGGAGGCGACCGAAGGTTTTGACGAGAGCGTCTTGAACCAGGTCGGCAGCTTCATCTCTGCTGCCTGAGACAAAAAACGCGTACCTAATGAGTGCGTCGCCACGCTCGGCGACGAGACTCTCAACAACCCGCTCCCACGCGGGCGGTGCAGAGGCTCTGGTTGTGCGCTCCTGCGCTTGTGACATGACTGGGCCCTCTCGATACGTCTAACTGTAAAGACGCACGAGAGGGCCCAATCGTTGTGGTTGAGACCTAGTTTGTGGCGTGTCGTGAGATGTTTTCCCTCAGAATGCCCAGTTGACGAGGCATCGCCTGTGGAACCCGGTCCCCAAAGCCGTCAAAGAACTTCTCAGTCGATTCGACTTCTTCGAGCCAACCCGAGGGGTCAATCTCGAAAAGTTGCCGCATGGTGTTCTCGCTAATGTCGAGCCCTTCGAGGTTGAGTGAACCCTCATTGGGCATGAGACCCAGAGCGCTCTCGCGAGCTGAGGTACGGCCGGCCACACGGTCGAGCATCCACTCGAGAACTCGAGAGTTCTCGCCGAAGCCGGGCCACAAAAACTCACCGTTCTCGCCCTTGCGGAACCAGTTGACTTGGAAGATACGGGGTACTGTTCCCGTGGAACGAAGCTTCTGGCCGACGCTGAGCCAGTGGCTCCAGTGGTCTGCCATGTTGTAGCCACAAAACGGTCCCATGGCGAAGGGGTCGCGCCGTAGTTCGCCTAAAGTGCCTTCGGCGGCCGCCGTCCGCTCGGATGAGACCGTAGCGCCCATAAAGACGCCATGCTCCCAATCCCGTGCCTCCACCACTAGCGGCACGTTGGTCGCGCGGCGACCGCCGAAGATTATTGCGTCGATGACGACGCCTCGTGGGTCTTCCCAGGTGTCGGCAATCGACGGACACTGGGCTGCTGCCACGGTAAAACGCGAGTTGGGGTGGGCTGCTGGCCCCGGCGATGCCGGAGTCCAGTCGTTGCCTTGCCAATCGGTCAGATGCGATGGGGTCTCATCGGTCAAGCCTTCCCACCAAATGTCTCCGTCGTCACGCAACGCGACGTTGGTGAAGATCGTGTTTCCCCACACGGTATTGACGGCCGTCTCGTTAGTTGACATCCCGGTTCCTGGAGCTACTCCAAAGAACCCAGCCTCAGGGTTTATGGCTCGCAGTCGGCCGTCGGCGCCAATGCCCATCCAGACGATGTCATCTCCGATGGTTTCAACTTTCCAGCCGGGGATGGTCGGGGTGAGCATCGCGAGGTTGGTTTTGCCGCACGCGCTTGGGAATGCACCAGCGAGGTGGAACACGCGGCCTTGGGGCGACGTTATTTTGAGCAACAGCATGTGCTCCGCGAGCCAGCCTTCGTCGCGAGCGATGACTGAGGCAATGCGCAGGGCGAAAGACTTTTTGGCCAGGAGAGCGTTGCCGCCGTAGGCAGATCCGAACGACCAGATTTCACGCGATTCGGGGAAGTGGGAAATGTACTTAGTAGCGTTGCACGGCCACGGGACATCGTGCTCGCCGTTTTCGAGAGGTGCGCCAACGGTGTGAACTGCTTTCACCCACGCGGTTTCTTCCGTGATGAGCGCTGAAGCGGCCGCTCCCATTCGTGTCATGATGCCCATGCTCACGACAACGTATGGGGAGTCGGTGAGTTGAACCCCTGCACGCGAGAGGGGGGAGCCGAGTGGGCCCATGACGAATGGTACGACGTAGAGAGTGCGCCCTCGCATCGAACCCGCGAATAGTTCGTTCAGGGTTTCGCGCATTTCTTCGGGCTCGCGCCAGTTGTTGTTGGGGCCGGCATCTTCTTCATTGACAGGGCACACGAACGTGCGCTGTTCTACCCGTGCCACGTCACTCGGGTCGCTGCGTGCGAGGAAACTGTAGGGGCGGTGCTCGGCGTTGAGCTTGATAAGGGTGCCTTGATTGACCATGAGCCTCGTGAGGCGGTCGCGTTCTTGAACTGAACCGTCGCACCAGACGATGTCGTCGGGTCTCGTGAGCTCAGCAAACTCGGCGACCCACGCGACAACGGATTCTGCTGTGCCTTCTGGCGCACGGGTGTGCGCTCCAGTGAGCGTTGGATTCATGAGAACCCCTTTCTCAGATCGTGTGGTGGGCGAGTAATAATGTGTCTATATGCAACCTTGCGTCATCATTTCGGTCGAGATTGACAAATGAATGGTGTAAGAATCGGGATTCTTTCGCTAAAGTCGATTTATGAAAGATCTTGCGACGCTTGGTCAGCGCATCAGGTACTACCGGACGGCTCACGGGCTGACCCTCGACGCGTTGGGAACGATCATCGGAATAGCGGGCAGTCAGCTCTCACTCATCGAAAACGGAAAGCGAGAACCGCGACTGTCTGTACTCTCGGCAATTGCTTCCGCGGTCAATTGCGACGTCTCCGATTTGCTCAACGACGCGCCTCCCACGAGACGCGCCGGGCTCGAAATTGAACTCGAGCGCGCGCAATCAAGCAACCTGTACGCATCCCTCGGGCTCCCTGTCGTTCGCGCGGGCAAAACCCTCACTGACGAAGCGCTCGAAGCGATGGTTGGGCTGCATCGCGAATTGGAGCGACGCTCCCGCGAAGCCATAGCGACCCCCGAAGAAGCGAGGCGAGCCAACACAGAACTTCGTCAACGCATGAGAACTCTCGACAACTACGTTCCAGAGATCGAAGACATAGCCGAAAAGCTCGTGGCCGACGTCGGGCACACCACGGGAGCACTCACACACCGATCGGTGTCGATGCTCGCTCAACGACTCGGATTCGAACTCGTTCACGTTGATGATCTTCCATACTCCGCGCGCTCAGTCACCGACCTCGAAAACGGACGTATCTATTTGCCTCCGGCATCGATCCCCGGGGGGCACGGCCTGCGGGGAATGGCCCTGCAAGCGATGGGGCACCGCGTGCTGGGGCACGAGCATCCAGCGACCTACGCCGACTTTTTGCAACAAAGGCTCGAGATCAACTACTTTGCCGCCGCAGTGCTCATGCCAAAAACCCAATCGGTCGCGTTTTTGCAAGCGGCGAAAGCCGATCGCAATATTGCCGTCGAAGACTTCAGGGATGCCTTTGGCGTCACTCACGAAGCCGCGGCATTGCGTTTCACCAATCTTGCGACAGCACACCTCGATCTCGACGTTCACTTTTTGCGTGTTGACGACGGTGGCGCGGTGTCGAAAGCGTATGAGAACGATGGATTGCGATTGCCCGTGGATGTCACAGGCTCAACAGAGGGCCAATACGTGTGTCGCTACTGGAGTGCCCGCACGGCGTTCACGCGAACCAATCGCACGACCGAGTTCTACCAATACACCGACACTCCAGAGGGCACGTTTTTTGATTCGACCCAGACAGGTTCAACCGACGCCGGTGAGTTTTCGATCACCATCGGCGTGCCGTTCGCGTACTCCAAGTGGTTCCGCGGTCGGGAGACAAGCAACCGTCTGAACTCGAGGTGCCCCGACGAGTCGTGCTGCAAGCGGCCGCCGGCCGATCTCTCCGACCGGTGGTCGGGCAAGGCATGGTCGAGTGCGAAACTTCACGCGCATATTTTGTCGCCACTACCTTCTGGCACGTTCCCCGGCGTCGACGATCACGAACTGTACGAGTTTCTCGAGTCTCACGCGGGAGGCAACTAAAGCGACCGTGCAGCTTGCGCCGCAGCCCGCTCCAACCAGTGAGTGGGGTGCTTCATCGCAGCGTGTACCGAACCGGCGAGGGTCGCGAGCGAGATGGTTTCGTTACTGTCGGGTGAAAAACTCGCGGTAGTGGCGACTCGGCCGGCGATCACCATGTGGCGCACGTCGTGTCGTCGTGCGAGAGCGAGAGCGTTGCCCGTCGTTTTACCGAGGAGCGATTGTTTGTCGAAACTGCCTTCACCCGTGATGAGGATGTCGGCGCTCGCGATAGCCGCATCCAGCCCAGTGTGGGCGGCGATCCACGGCGCACCGGGGCTGAGCGTCACTGTTCCTGTGCCTGTGCCTGTGCCTGTGGCCGAGCCTTCAGCCGAAGCTCCCCACACGGCACGAAGGCCGAACGCTGTGCCTCCAGCAGCGCCAGCTCCCGGGAGCTTGGCGAGCACCCCAGCTCCAGCAACCTCGGCAAATCGCGCAAGACCAGCCTCGAGAATACGAACGTCGGCGTCGCTCGCGCCTTTCTGTGGCCCAAAAACTCGCGCGGCACCTCCGTGCCCGAGCAGCGGGGCTGTCACGTCAGTGAGAAGAGTGACACCGCCCGGAGGTAGTGGTATCGCTCGTGAGTTGTCGATGTGGTGCAGGGTGACGAGGTGCCCGCCGCCCGGTGGCAACTCGTTACCCGCGGCATCCACAAATCTGTAACCGAGTGCCGAGAGTGCGCCGGTGCCGCCGTCGGTGCACGCCGAACCGCCGAGTCCAACAATGATGGTGTGCGCGCCGGCATGGAGAGCGCTCACAATGACGGCGCCGAGACCTCGAGTGCTCGCACCGAGAGGGTCGAGGGTGTGCATGAGTGGCAGCCCAGACGTGTTTGCGAGCTCGACGACGGCGACGCCATCGACAAGCTCGACCCACTCGCCTGGCGTTGGTCTGCCGTCTGGGCCGGTCACGAGGCCGCAATTGTGCCGTACTGCGCCTGCGGCCCCCTCGGCTATTGCGTCGAGAGTTCCTTCACCGCCGTCGGCTTGAGGCACGGTCGCGACCGAGTCTGTCGTGCGCACGCTCGACCAACCGCGAGCGATTGCTGCGGCCGCGAGGGTCGCAGAAAGTGTTCCCTTGAAGGAATCCGGGGCGATAACTACGGAAAGTGACACATAACGCACACTAGTCGCGAGGTAAGGTGGTGCTATGAACGTCTTCGCTTTCCTCGTGTCTCTCCTGCTTTTTGTTGGCGGTATCTTCCTTCTTGGGCACTCGTTCAGTGTTGAAGGCTGGGAGCTTGTACTGTTCTTCGCCGGAATCCTCGTGACAACGCTTGGTGTTGTCATTCCCGTGCACGTCATGAAGCGCATCGACGCGTAACGTCGACCCACACTTTTTGCACGACTTGCACGACCTGCACCACCCGCTCGACCCATCTGAATCGACCTAAGGGAGGCCATCATGGCCGACAAGTCACCGAAAAAGTCCACCGCGAAGACGGCTGCGAGCAAATCCCTCAAGGAAAAGCGCGCAGAGAAGAAGTCGAAGTCGGCCGCTAAAGACCGCTAACTAGCGACGTTGGGTTTCTCGGCGCTCGACTCTGCCGGGATCGTTTGTGCCGAGATCGGTTGCATCGGGAACGTTCGAGAGCGAGCGATTTTCGCCACGGCAATTCGGGAATCGACTCCCCACCTGAGGAACACCTCTCCGACGTGTTTTTCGATGGTCTTTATACTGAGTCCCAGTTCTTTCGCAATCAGTTGATTGCTGTGCCCGAGAACGATGTGTTCGACGACGGTCTCTTGGCGTGGAGTAAGGCTCGGTGGGGCTTCGGCGCGCCCGCCCTCTCCGGCGCGCCCGCCCTCTCCGGCGCGCCCGCCCTCTTCGGCGCGCCCATCGATGCTGCGGTTTCGCACAGCTCTCGAGTGCTTCTCACTATCTGACGCGCGAGAGGGAAGAAGTTCGGCCAATTGCGCGGCCAAGGCAAACCGCGATGCCACGCCAAAAGCAGCCAAAGCTCGCGACACGTGAACGTGCACGGTGTGCGCCGATAGGTGCAACTCGCTAGCTATCTGGCTATTTGTGTAGCCCTCGGAGACGAGAAGTGCCACGTCGGTTTCGCGTTCGGAAAGCCCAGAGAGCCCACTGCCGGGCGCTGGGCGAAGCCGACGCCCCATGGATCGTAGTGCTCGCATTGCTGCGCGCCTCGCCGCAAGGTGCCCCGTGAGCGCTGCGCCTTGAGCCATGGCTTCGAGTCTCGCGCTCGCTTCGCTCCTCTGCGACAGGGCGAGGTGGGCTCGAGTCAGTGTGAGTTCTGTTTCTGCGCGTTCGATGGCGCGCCCGCCCGTCTCGAAGTGAGACAGTGCTTGGGTTGCCCATTCGGCTGCGGCTTCGGCTTCGCCGGCAAACAACTCGACTCGGCTGATGGTTCTCTCGACTGTGGGCTGGGAGATGGGGGATTCGAGTAGCGGCATTGCTTGAGCGCACCACGCGCTTGCCGCAGTGAGGTCGTTGTCGGCGATCGCAGCGGCGACAAGCATTTCGAGCCCCAGAGCCCTGTCGATGATAGTCAGCCCGGCGAGCCCCTCAAGCCCGTCGCGCTGTGCGGTATCGCCTGCGATGAGCACACACCTTGCAGCGCGAGTGGTGTCACCGGTTGCAATGAGCCCGTAGGAGACAAGAAGGTAACACCCCGAAGAAATGTAGTCGGTCGATTCGGGTCGTGTCTTCTCGAGCCTGTCGGCGAGAGAGCGCACGACGGAAGTCTCCGCTGCATTGCCTCGAATGAGGCACTGCGTTGATTCGATGACCAGGCGGCCAAGCGGTGACTGCTCGTAGTCCAGGTCGAGACCAGCCAGTGCAATCGCCTCAGAAATCTGGCCTCGAAAAGCCAACAATCTCAAGCGGCTAGCGAGAATGACAGCAACGTAGGGGTGTTGAAGCCCGTCGGTGACAAAAAACTCTGAGGGCAACTCTCCCCAGCGCGCGGCAAACGAGGCGGCAAGGTCGAGCCGCGCGCACGCGAGGGCGGCCTCGGTGAGCATGTAGAAGGTGAAGGTGCGTGATGGTTCGGGTGTGGCATCCACGGTGTGAAGTTCGCCGAGTGCCGTCGCTAGGGGGTCGGTGACAGCCGCCGTCGTGGCAGCTGTCGGCGGTGAGCACCCGGCAGCGGCCAGCCCGCTCACCGCGAGAGCGAGGGCGCGAGCTTCAGGGTCTGCCGCTTCGGCGACAGCACGCTGAGCGGTGCCCGCCGACAGTGAGTACTCGCGGTTCATGAATTGCCCAAAAGCCTGGAGCGCAAGAACGTAGCCATCAAAGGACACGGCGAGCCGCGAGGCGCACAACTCGATTGCGAGCTCTGGCTCCGATGAAATGACGTGCCGAAGCACGGCGTCGAGAACGAGGGGGCGTTCCATTCTCGCAATCGTAGTGACTGGAGAGGTGTGCGGGGTACCGCTCAGTTTTGTCTGCGCCGCTGCGGGATTACTCTCGATAGGAGACCTACGAGCGAAAGTGGAGGCGACACGTGCGGGCAATAGTTGCGCAGAGAGCGGGTGGACCCGAGGTTCTTGAGATTGCAGAGGTCTCTGCCCCCGAACCCGCAGCGGGTGAGTTGCTTGTGCGCACGGCCTTCACGGGCATCAACTTCATCGAGATCTATCAGCGTTCGGGCGTCTACTCTGTGGACTTTCCGTTCACCCCAGGGGCCGAAGCCTCGGGAGTTGTCGAAGCTCTCGGCGAAGGAGTAACGGGCTTTTCGGTCGGGGATCGGGTGACCACGGCTCAAGCATCGGCAACCTACGCCGAGTTGTTTACGGTTCCGGCCATGCTCGCCGTGAAAGTACCAGGCGGCATTGCTCTGGATGTCGCGGGCGCCGTGCCCCTGCAAGGGCTCACCGCCCACTACCTAGCAACCTCGGTGGCAACCCTTTCGCCCTCAGATACGGTTCTCGTGCACGCGGGTGCTGGTGGTGTCGGACTTCTTCTCACTCAGCTTCTTGTCGCTCGCGGTGTGCGAGTGCTCACGACGGTGTCCACTCCGGAGAAGGCCGAGCTCAGCAGGGCCGCTGGCGCGTCGGAGGTGTTCGACTACGACTCGTTCCTCGAGGGCGTGAAAGCTGCCACGAACGGCGAGGGGGTCGCTGCGGTCTTTGACGGCGTTGGCCGCTCAACCTTCGACGGGTCTTTGGCTTCGCTGCGCACTCGCGGCACTCTCGCCCTCTTTGGTGGCGCGAGCGGCCAAGTACCCGTCTTCGATTTACAGCGACTCAATGCGGGCGGTTCGCTCAGCATCACGAGGCCAAGCCTCGGCCACTTTCTGCGCACCCCTGAGGAGCGCGCGTGGCGCTACAGCGAATTGTTTGACGCGATCGCTGACGGCAGCCTCGACGTAAGCATCGGCGGCCGTTTCGCTCTCGCCGACGCCGCTGCGGCCCACACGGCTCTCGCGAGCCGTGGCACGACAGGCAAACTCGTGCTCGAGGTCACGCCCTCGTAGGGCTAGCCGCTAGCGGGCGCTGAGCCGACTTCGGCAGCGATTGCGACGGCGGCCGTGGCAGCCGCTAGCTAGCGTCGAGCGGCTTTCGCCCGGCCACAATCGTGGCCCCGAGCTCTTCGTCGAACACAATGCGCGGCTCGAGACCATTGCTCGCAAAAATCGCTGCACTCACGGGCGCTTGGTCTTCGCTCGACTCCACAAACAGGGTGCCGCCCGGCGCGAGCTATTGGATAGCAATTGCCGCTGCGACCGGGGCGAGAACGGCGGCGGCATCGCCACTTGTATTGTGAATACCACGAGCAAGAGCCTCTGAAACCCACGCCGACCCGTGGCCGCCGATCGAATTGTCGAAGGACTCAAGCTGCCCAGCCTCCACGATCAGAATGCGATGCGATTTGAGGAGAGCAATCATCTCTTTAGCCATCGACGCACAATCACCGGCAGGCACGCCGCGAAGACCTGTCTCCTTCGCCCGCTTTCGCATGGCTGGATCGGAGAGCTGCGACAGCACAGCCCGCGAAAGAGTCAGGAGCCGATCGGTCGGAATATCTCGAGCGATAGCTAGACGCTCCATAAAATCGACGTCATAAAGGGTATCGAAGTCCAACAACCCAAAGGATTCGACTTTCAGTGAATCCAGTGCTTTCAAGGACGCGGGAACCTGATTCTTGCCGCCACCTGGTACGAATAGGGCCTCCTCTGGCGAGAAGCCTGCATCTGCCGCCAATCGGTCCAGCACGGCTGCGTACCATCTGCAATCGGGGTCGCCCTCACACACGATCACCGCACGATGGAATAGTCCTTGAATGAGGTTCGAGTACCGAAGCGCAGGCTTGTCCCAGATCGCTTGGACATCCTCTGGCAAGAGAGACGCGAAAGTGTTCGTATTTCCATCGCGATTGATTCGAACGAATAAGACCGGACATTCAGCTTCGAGCAACCCCAGCACGAAGTCTCGGTCATGGGTCGCAGTCAGGAGTTGACGCTCTTGCTTCACTGCCTGCTGCCCAAGGTGACGACCGAGCGCGCGGGCTTGCGCAGGGTGAAGAAATGCCTCCGGTTCGTCGATGATAGTAACCGCCTCGTCGGCGGTCATCAGATGGAGAACCATCCCCAAATAGTTTTTCACCCCATCGCCCTGCTCTGCCAATGGAGGGAGAGCTCTTGCCGCGTCCGAATACTCGCGGGTAGGGTGTTGAAGTAGAGGCGTTTCCACTCCAGGGGCACCGACGCGGAGCTGAACATTCCCAGTGACACGGTCGAGCGTCAAAGGGAACCCGAACGTTCGTCGACAAATCTCGGAGAACTCCGCCTCCTTTCCCCCGTCGAGCCAAAGCTCATAGAGAGCTCCGCCTCCCGCTTGGTTGCCCATTCCGACATATCCAAGGCCACCGGTCGCTAGACCCACGCGACGTCCAGAATCGAGCGTACGAATGAACCAATCAGCCATCGAAGCCAAATACGGGCGAGGAGTCATCTCAATCCACTGCTGAATTGTCGATAGTGGATAGCTCGACCCACCCTCCAGACTGCGCGGCCTCCAAACTGGCCCCTGATTCGGGTCCATGGTCTTCACCCCATGCACAGCGAACCAGTCTGCTACACCGCCGTTTGCGAACTCGATATCCGCGCTCACGGATTCGACGAGGATCCCCGCAATCGCCTGCTCAGAGACGATGGATTGATTAATGTCCCGGAGGAACTGAGACTTGCCAACGTTGTTTCCGCCGACCACGCACAGCACGACGGTTCGCGGCAGATTCAACGTCATCCCGGACTTGACGGTAATTGTCTGAATGCGCATGCCTTCATTGGCTCGCCTGGCCTCAATAGTTGGTATCGTGTCGCTCATAAAGTCACTATGCCCCAAAGTCAGCTCCGACACGCTGTCAAAAAACGGGGTATTACCCGTTTGTCGCCGCTGGCCGCTAGCCGCTAGCGGGCGCTGAGCCGACTTCGGCAGCGATTGCGACGGCGGCCGTGGCAGCCGCTAGCTAACGTCGAGCGGCTTTCGCCCGGCCACAATCGTGGCGCCGAGTTCCTCGTCGAACACAATGCGCGGCTCGAGACCATTGCTCGCAAAAATCGCTGCACTTGCCGGCGCTTGGTGCTCGCTCGACTCCACAAAAAGGGTGCCGCCCGGAGCGAGCCAAGCCGAGGCTTCGGCCGCGACCCGGCGCTGCACGTCGAGACCGTCGGTGCCGCCGTCGAGAGCCGCGAGCGGTTCGTGGTCGCGGGCTTCGGGCGGTAGCATCCCGATCTCGCTCGAGGGCACGTAGGGCGTGTTGCACAGGATGATGTCGAGAGTGCCGCGGAGGCGCTCGGGTAGCGGTTCGAACAGGTCGCCCGAGAAAACGCGGTCCGCGCCAAGGCCGAGATTGGTGCGCGCGCACTCGGCGGCGACGGGGTCAAGGTCGGCGGCCCACACCTCGATCGCACCGCCAGCAGCCTCAACGCTCGCTCGCACTGCGGCTCCGAGCGCGCCTGTGCCGCAACACAAGTCGAGCACTATCGAGGGCTCGTCACCGTGCGCTGAGTGCGTGGGGAGCGCGGCGATTGCCGCCGTGGCTTCGGTCACGAGCAGGGCGCTGCGCTGCCTCGGCACAAAAACACCCTTGGCAACACGAATGCGGAGGCCGCAAAACCAGGTCCAGCCGAGAATGTATTCGAGGGGCTTTCCTTCGACCCGGTGAGCGACCATAGCCTCAAGGGCTACCCCAGTAGCACCGCTGCCAAAGAGGAGTCCCGCTTCTTCTTCTGCGAACACGCAGCCCGCTGCGCGAAGCCGCGCAATGGTTCGTTCGACGATGTCCGCGTGGGCCTTTGCGCCCGCGTGGGCATGAGCGTCCGCGCCGTCGAGCATCGGGTCGTCGCTCATGAGTGCGGCGTTACTCTTCGACGCGGGGTGCCTTGGGCAGTTTGCGCACTTTGGCGCGGCGTCTGCGGCTCGGAATCATGGAACGCATTTCGTCCATCTTTCCGAAACACAAAAGCCGGTCTTCGGCTTCGAGTACTTGCCGCGCGCGGGGGTTGGGAATGACGGAAGCTCCCCTGTTGAGCGTGAGCACCGTGATGTCTTTGTCGAGCAGTCCCGATTCGCCGAGGGTTTTGCCCACGAGGTCGGCGCCCGAGTGCACGACGAGTTCGGCCACACCGTAGCCGGTGGAGACGGCGAGGCGTTGGCGCACGTCAATGTCGGGGAAGGCGACCTCGTTGGAGATGTAGTCGATGATGGCGCCGGCAACGTCGAGTTTGGTTGCAGCCTCGATGCCTTGCAGCCCGGGGGAGGAGTTTACTTCCATGACGAGTGGGCCGTCGGCTCCTTCGAGCATGTCGACGCCGGCCACCTTGAGCCCCATGATTTGGGCTGAGCGCACGGCGGCCCGCTCGTATTCGGGGTCTAGCTCGACGGCCTCAACGGAACCGCCGCGGTGCACGTTGGAGCGGAACTCATCCCCGACGGCTCGACGGCGCATAGCGGCGACGACCCGATCCCCAACAACGAGGGCCCGGATGTCGCGACCACGGCTCTCGGCAATGAACCTCTGAATCAGCACGTTCTGGTTCGTCGAGTGCAGTGTTTCGATGATCGCTTCGGCGACTTTGATGTCGGGCGCGAGAATCACGCCGATGCCTTGAGTGCCTTCAAGGAGCTTGATGACGACGGGCGCGCCGCCCACTTGCTCGATGGCGGGGCGCACGTCTGCACGGTTGCGCACAAAAGCTGTAGCGGGCATGGCGATGTCGTGGCGCGAAAGTATCTGGTTGGCGCGAAGTTTGTCGCGCGCATTGGTGATGCCGTTGGCGGTGTTGGGGGTGTAGACATCCATTTGTTCGAACTGGCGGACTACTGCCGTGCCGAAGTAGGTGATGGAGTTGCCGATTCTGGGGAGAATCGCGTCATAGCTAGAGAGAGGGCGGCCGCGAAACTGCAGGTCGGGTTCTGGCCCCGAGAGGTCGATAGCGAAACGCAAAGTGTTGAGCACTTTGACTTGGTGGCCGCGCTGCACAGCCGCCGATCGCAGTCGTTGCGTGGAGTACGACTGCGGCGCGCGAGAGAGGATGGCGAGTTTCATGGTGCATGCCCTGAGAGAATGGTGGGGTGACTGGTACTTCTCATCTAAGCACCATTGTGGGGTGGCGCGAATGGGTGAGCCTCCCGGGTGCCGATGTGCCGTGGATCAAAGCCAAAATCGACACGGGAGCCCGCACGTCGAGCTTGCACGCTTTCGACGTTGAGGAGTTCACGGCCGACGGCGTAGAGCGAGTACGTTTCTGGATTCACCCGTGGCAGGAGTCGGAAGATGGGGCTGTGCAACTGGAACTACCGGTGCACGATCGCCGTGTCGTTCGCAGCTCAACGGGTCACACCGAGGAGCGCATCGTTGTGCTTCTGGATGCCACAATCCACGGTCGCACGGTGAGCACCGAGGTCACTCTCGCCAACCGCGACTCAATGGGTTTTCGCATGCTCATCGGCCGCGAAGCCCTCCGCCAAGGTTTTGTCGTCGACTCCGCCAGCTCGTTCCTCGGTGGTCGCGCACCCCGCGAGGTGCGCCGCGCCAACCGAGGGCGGTAGCGGAGTGAATTCGGTCGGCCTTGTGCTTTCGCGCGGCGATGTCGCGAATCATTGAGGCTACAGCGGATGAGTCGGCGGTCGGTGGAGTTCCATCGCAGACGTCGGGTGCAGCGTGTGTGACGGTGATCATCACCGACGATGCCGCGAAGTATGTGCACCCCTAATTGGGGACAAGCGCACAGTCGTCTTTGGCTGATAGTTTCTCATCAAGCGAGCGAAACTCTCGTTACGATCCCGGCATGTGCGTGCCGGGCGTTTTCTTGAGCTGGAGTTCGTTGTGTCGTTTGCTGTGGTCGCCCGCAATGCCCGCGTCTATCTGGTTGGTGTTGTCGTAGCGGCACTCCTCGTCGGATTTATCAGCCCGACGGCTCCAGCTAATGCTGCTCCACCTGCAGCGAACACGCGAGACAGCGTTCCAGTCATTGACTCGCCGGTTCGGGAAGCGCTGGTGAGCACGTTTCCGGAGGGGGAGTTTGAGGTCCCTGACGGTGGGCAACCGCTGAGCGAGGTCGACGAGATTGAGGCGGCGGTATCTGCCGAGGTGGCGGACGGTGGTTTCTCTCCGTTGCATTCGGAGCTCGTGCGGGAAACAGAGTTCACGCAGGTCTTCCAGAATCCTGATGGCACGAGAACTGCCCGATTGTCGGCTGAGCCGGAGAGAGTTCTTTCCGACGGAGAGTGGAAGCCTGTTTCCACCACTTTGGTCCCCTCACGTGAGGGAGTTCTTGCGATTGATGATCATCCGTTGAGCCCACGTTTTGCGCTGTCGTCCGATGATGATGAGTTGTTTAGTGTTTCTCGAAATGGGCATGATGTTTCGTTTTCGCTACGGGAGGCACGTGATAGTCCTGCTTCTCGAACTCTCGTTCCGCGAATGAATGTTGGGCGAGACCAGGTCGAGTACAAGGATGTCTTTCCTGATGTAGATCTCGAGTACGTCGTGAGTGCGGGATCGGTCAAAGAGACTCTGATTCTTAGAGATGTTCCTTCAGCCGGAGATTCGTCGTGGACATGGGATGTGGACGCGCCTGGCTTGAAGCTCCGTATGGGCGAGTACGGTGAAGTTGAATTTTTGGACAAAGCTGGCCGGATTCATTTCACGATGCCGACACCTTATATGTGGGATTCCTCGGGTGTTGAGGGGGTTCAAGAACCCGCTATGGAATTGCTTGATACCTCGGTGGCTGAAACGTCCGACGGTTGGTCAATAACGGTTTCTGCGAAACATTCCTGGTTGGCGGCGAGTGGCCGAGTGTATCCGGTGTATGTCGACCCGACGCTCGGGGTTGGGGGCACGAACATTGTGGCCTACAAGTCTGACGGCGCTGTGTTGACTGGTGTTGTGCGAGTAGGCAATTCCCGCGATGGCGGAACGAACAAGTTCTGGCGAAGCGTTGTGCACTACCCGTACTCCTCGCTTGCGGGCACTCAGCTGGTTGATGGTGTTCTTGCGGCTTCCTATGCGAACGCTGGGACGACATCCACGTATACAGGTGGCGTTTATACGGCTCAGTGTTACGGGTACACGTGCGCTTCGTCGTACTTGACGAGTTTGATTGTGGGCACGTCGGGCCAGACCGGGTCTGCTTCACCGTTGGCGTCGCACTACGCGGGGCTTGTGAATAACAACAGTTGGACTCAGGCGCTGCTGCTGAACGGGTCAGAGACCGCGGCCTATACCTATAAAGCTCTCGATACGGCTCTTTACGTTTCGTACAAATATTTTCCGTCAGTGACACATGTGGCAAGCCCATCACCAGTTGATGGTGGAACAGGCGCGCTCGCCCCGACGTTCAGAGTTGGAGGCAGTGATCCGAGTGGTGTTGGGGGTATTCAATACCTGTTCACAGTAAGCGCCGACCCTAACCCCGATGTCGCAACTATTCACACGTCAGGTTGGAGTGTAAACAACGAGTGGACGGTTCCTCAAACAGGCCTTACCCCGGGGACCACGTACTACTGGAAGGCTTACATCAAAGACTCGTATGACGGCAATTACGGCGTTTCCACGGTGCGCGGGTCGTCTACGTGGTCGTGGACGACTCAAGAGCCAGCCCCAAGTCCACCTCAAGCAACAGCCGTGCCGGCTGACGGCGCTGTCATAACCACGTTGACTCCCACATTCAGCACAGAGACGGTCGTTGACCCGGATAACCCCTCATACCCTGTGAAATACCAGTTCCAGATAGCAACAGGAATTGATGGGAAGACGGGCGCAATCGCGAGCTCTGGCTGGCTGACTTCTCCTACTTGGACAGTGCCTGGAGGGACTCTTCAGGATGGTGGCGCGTATACGTGGCGAGTGCAAACTGATGATGGTACTGACAAGTGGGATAGCTGGGTGAGCGCGACGAAAGTCAACCTCAGGTTAGGGTCCTCTGGCCCGTCACCGTTTGATTCAGCCGGGCCAGCGACAGTCAACTTGGCCAACGGAAATGTGAATCTGGGTTTCTCTTCTCCCACAGTTTCTGCAGTCGGTGGGCCCATGGGTCTTGCATTCAGTTACAACTCGCTGCGGGCTCCCGATGAACGCCGAGGGCTCGTGGGGAGCTATTACAAGGCGATTGTGCCCCCGTCCACAATACCCGCCTACAGTTTTGCTGGAAAGACCCCGGCGATGGTGCGAACCGATTCAGCGATTTCATTCGATTGGGCCTCTGCCAGCCCGGGCCCATCCATTCCCGCAGACAATTTTCTGGCCCGATACGAAGGATTTTTGACTGTCCCTACAGCGGGGTCATACACGTTTGGTGTGGTGGGAGACGATGGCGCACGGATTCGAATAGACAACACTCTTGTCGTGGACCAGTGGAACACCAATCAGTCCACAGGCATTGAATGGGGCACGGCAAAAACCTTGTCGACCGCACCGTCAGCGCTTGTCGCCGAATATTACGAGGCGACAGGTCTCGCACGATTTGAGCTGTGGGTTCGCGCACCGGGCGGAGCAGAGTTTGTTGTTCCGGCGGACTGGTTTACAACGGCTTACCCGACGTTGCCAGCTGGGTGGTCAAGCTCAACACCTATTGCTGGCTCGGGTGGGTTCTACACTCTCGCAACCGTCAGCGAGGGCTCTATCGCTCTGTCTGATGTCACTGGCGCAGTACACACCTACGTGAAGAAGTCTGCGGGTGGTTACCAGAGCCCCACTGGTGAATATGGTGTGCTTGCGCTTGATGCAACCGGTCTGGTGACGCTTGTTGACGACGACGGTACTGTTTATGCGTTCAACGCGACAGGCAAGGTTGCCTCGGTGACAAGTCCAAGTGACTCGGCCAAACCGGCGACCCCCATCGTGAGTTTCAGGGCTACCACCGGGCAAGCCGACAGGGTGTCGGACCCTCTGTCAACAAACGGGGCAACACCTCCCGTGTTCGCCCGTGAAGTGCGTTTCGCCTATTCAGGCGACGCAGCAACAAGTGTGGGCCTGAGTGCAGCAGACTCTGACTCAACAGGTTCCGCCTGTCCCGTGCTGAGCGGATACGATCCTGCGCCGCTCGGAATGTTGTGTCGGATTACCTATCCAGGGCATGTGCCTGG
>Ga0070753_1000453_pt1 | contig 25053 bp, 7 predicted proteins | sample VirMetDEL_Aug_31_FD_77441 | JGI IMG/M metagenome (GOLD analysis project Ga0070753, IMG submission 77441) | Aqueous microbial communities from the Delaware River and Bay under freshwater to marine salinity gradient to study organic matter... | ecosystem: Environmental > Aquatic > Marine > Coastal ... | reverse complement strand
TATCCTAATTTAGTGGATAATTTCTTTTAGCGTAGATGTTGGATAAATAATTCTAGAGCAAATGATATAACTCAATTATCTCCCGATCTTTATATTGGCTCCGTGCGTTGTTCCACTCAAGTAAAAGCCATATAAATCAATTTTTGTGTATATAATTAAGATCTTTACCAGAGATTAAATAGGAGAATAATAATGGCTAGAAATCAAAGAATTTTCTACGCTTGTCAAGCTGTCGCGATTTGCCCAAGAGGTACAACAACCGTAGCAACAGATCATGTTGTTCATGGTGTGCAAAGCGTTGGGATGACAAGCACGTTTACTCTTGATCAGGTTTTCGAGCTTGGTCAGATTGAAATTTATGAGAATATTGAAGAAGTTGCTGACGTAGAAGTTACTATCGAAAAAGTTATTGATGGTTATAAGCTTATTTATGATTTGGCTACCGATGGGCAATGTAAAGTTGGTGTGGTTCCTGCGTCAAAAGCTCGTAGCGATGTTTATGTGGCTATTTTTGACGATGGTCAAAACCAAGCTACTGGCGTGCCTAAAAATATATGCATGAACTCTGGAATGTTCGTTAGTTCTGTTGCTTATAATTATAGTGTTGATGGTAGCGCGACAGAATCTGTCACCCTGGTTGGTAATGATAGATTCTGGAATGATTATGCTGGTGTTGTGGCGGCGCCAACCGCCTCTTGGAGTAATGCAGATTTGCTTGGAGCTAAAGGTTTTGATGGTACTGACGCCGCTGTTTCTGGTGTTGTTCGTCGTGTTAACGTTGACATTTCTAATTCTACTATTCCAAGTATAGTTAGAAATCAGGGTGGCGATGACGCATCTTCAGAGGCTGGTAGAAGTGACAATGCTCACATTCAGAGTATTAGCGTTAGTACTGACTTTGCTCAGGAAAATATTCAAGAGCTTGGTCGCTTTGGACCATACACTAGATATGCTACTTTCCCGGTTGAGGTTACTTGTGACTTCGAGGTTATTGCCACTAGTGGTGATTTGATCAATGTTTCTGGTAATGCTCCAAACCTTGTAAACGAAGATATTGTTATCAAGGACACCGCAGGAACCGTTCTCAACCTTGGTGATAGTTCTAATGGTAAAAACAAGCTAACTTCTGTTTCTTATACTGGCGGCGATACTGGTGGTGGAAACGCTACTGTTACCTTTAGCTATAGCAACTTTAATGTTTTGACGGTGGATGGCGGTAAAGTAGGCTAGGTCTTGCGATAGCCGTTAACATCGGACAAGTTAGCGGCAAGTAAGCAAATGGAAAGATGGGATGGATAATACTTACTACGAAAGCATATTGTATAGAATAATACAGGGTCGCCTGCGATTACCGTTTGGCGATCCTGTTTTATATTTATATGAGCCTAGTAATGAAATTGTTGAAGAGTCTTTTGATATTTACAAAGAGACTTATGATGACGCCTATTTCAAAGGTGTTTATATCAAAGATGAATTAAAGGAAATTCTTTTTTATAATGATATGTGGTCGCCAGAAGATGATAATAAAGCAAAAGAAGCTGAAGACAATCTGGAGAATTTGAAGGTTCAGGCTTATGAAAATTATTACAAACCTTCAGAGTTAAGAGGGATAAAGGTTAACATAAAATTGACTGAGAGCATTTACAGAAAGCATAAATCTAAGATTCATTCTTTGGATCATATATCCTGTGAGGGTGTGGCAGCTTTCGCTCGCAATATATGGATAATATCTAAAACAGTAAAAGATAAGTCTCTAAATTCCATATCTCCTGATAAGCTACCTCTGACAAAAATACTAGAATACTATAATAGTAAATCTATAGATGTTTCTGATATGAGGTATATCGCTAGAAACGACCCATTTAGAACAATGTGGTCTTCTGGTAAAAAACAATCTAGCGTATTTGGAAAGCCCTCAATAGAACTAACGAAAGACCAGCTTTCCTTGTGTCAATTCTCTTCAATGTATGACAATGTTTATGAAAGTCATGAATCTCCAGACGAAGACGTTGTAAAAGATGATGACTGTTTAGACGGCTGGTTTATCGTGCAAAGAAGAGAGTATGATAGAAGTAAAAACAAAAGACAAATGGAAAAACTTTTGGGCAATTCTAAAATTGCTAATTCTGATGAAATATTTATCATGTCTAATGATGTCCATACTGCCAAAAAGGTTCATGACATGAACGATAATATGGGTAAGAGTATTATAAATACAAGAAATAGACAAATTAAAGAAGCTGGTAGTCTGAATTTTACAGAGTTGATGGATGTAAGGCAAGATATGGCGACTCAAGCGCATCAGGGCGCTATTCAAAAAATAAGAGGAAAATAATATGGAATATGAAGACTTTCTTAAAAATTCTCTTGAATACAAAAAGGCAAGAGAGCAAAGGTCCAGAGATGTATCTCATGACGCTTTGTTAAAGCACGCAAAAAAGAAAATACAAACAACCATGATTGGATCATTGTCTGATGTGGAAAGTTTTTTTGGATTTTTGTGGGGGTTTGGAACTTCTGATTTAGAATTAACAGAAGAACAAAAACACATGAAGTCAATATACGAAGAAGTAAGAGCAAAAATATTAGATAGGGGAAACACACAAATAAGAGACTTGGAACTGGAATTTATTAATTACGAGATTAGCAGGAAAAAATATTATATTAAGCTTCCTGTTGCAAAACCAAAAGGAGAAGAAAATGACGGATAAAGAAATTTTCGAGGGTGAGGATCTAGATGGCAATGTCGTTAAGTTTTCTATTAAAACACCCGGAGCGGAAGAAATTAAAAAATCTCAAGTTGTTTACAATAAGGCTTTTAAACAGGCTCTTGATGATGGGGCTTTGTTGAGACAAAAACTCACAGAGTATATGCGTGAGCAAAATCTTTGGGATGACAATAAGCAGAAACAGTATGACGATCTGATTGAGCAAATTTCAGAAATGGAAGAGTCGCTACAAAAGGGTGGTATCAGACTTTCTCTTGCAAAAGAGATCGCTTTAGATCTTAGAAAAAAGAGGGACAAGTTTAGAACTCTTATTGCAGAAAGAAATGCTCTTGATGCGGCGTCTGCTGAAGGTCAAGCCGACAATGCAAGATTTGAAGAGCTTGTTAGACTTTGCACAATGAAGCCAGAAACTAATGCTCGTTGGTTTTCTGATCAGAAAGACTATGATGCTTCCGCTAATCAGCCCTGGGTCGTTACCGCCGCAGAAAAGCTTGGAAATGCTATGTATGGTCTAGATCCAAATTATGAAAAAAATCTTGAAGAGAATAAATTCTTGCAAGAGTTTAAATATGTTGATAATGAGCTTCGTTTCATTAATGAAGACGGCCACACTGTTGATTCAGAAGGTAGACTTACTAATGAAGATGGTCGCTACATTGCATATGAAAATGATGAAGATTATAAAGCGAGAAAGAATTCTTACTTTGTAAATAAAGACGGCGAAAAGGTTATAGAAAAGGGCGATGAATGGGTCAAAGAATCTATTGCAGAAAGAAGTCCATTTCTTGATGAAGATGACAATCCTATTGAGCTAAAAGAGGAAGAATCTGAAAAACCAAAAAGAAGAAGAAGAAAAGTTAAAACTGATCCAGAAAACGTATAAATGTGTATAACATTCTGGTTAGTTTGATCAGGGGAGCTTTTGCTCCCCTATCTTTCACACTGGAGAAAAGATGGCACAGGCATTCAACTTAACAGCGCAGCTACAACTACAATCGCCCAGAAATGTAAATCAGGTCGTTAACGATATTCGTCGGCAATTAAAGCCGATTGGCGTTCAGTTAAAAATAGAGAACACTAGAAATCTTGCTCGGGCGAACAAGGATCTTGCTGCTTTCAGCAGGAACGCTAGAGACTCTAATAAAAATATGAGCGAGCTGAACAGAACTCTTCAAGAGTCTGCTCGTCGCTTTAGTGTTATTACGATTGCCACAGGTTCATTTCTTGCTCTTGCAAATGCATTTAAAAAATCTGTTAAAGAGGCTATTGCTTTTGAGCGTGAACTTGTTAAAATATCTCAAGTTACTGGAAAGTCTGTTTCTCAGTTAAAGGAGCTTTCTCAAGAAGTTACTCGTCTTTCTACAACTTTGGGGGCTTCATCTTCTGATCTTCTGAATGTTGCTAGAACTCTATCTCAAGCGGGCTTTGCTGCTGATGATGCTCGTAAGGCGCTTGATATTCTTGCAAAGACCACTCTTGCTGCTACGTTTGATAATATTCAAGATACCACTGAGGGTGCTATTGCTTTGCTTCGACAATTTGGTGATGAAGCGAAGCGTTCTGGTGGAGATATTAAGTTTCTTGAGTCGTCGTTAGATGCAATTAATGCTGTCTCTAAAAGATTTGCTGTTGAGTCTGGAGACTTGATCACAGCTATTCGTCGTACTGGTGGTGTGTTTTCTGCCGCCGGTGGTAGTATTAACGAGCTTATAGCCTTGTTCACAAGTGTTCGTGCTACAACCCGTGAAAGTGCAGAAACTATTGCGACTGGTTTGCGTACAATTTTTACACGTATTCAGCGCGTGGAGACTATTGACCAATTAAGGACGCTAGGTATAGAGCTTCAAGATGCTCAAGGAAATTTTGTTGGGGCTTTTGAGGCTTTTAAAAGATTGTCTCAAGGTTTAAAAAGCTTAGATCCTAGAAGTACGGCTTTTAGCCAGATAGTAGAAGATCTTGGTGGATTTAGACAGGTTGGCAAAGTTATTCCACTTATTCAGCAATTTACTACCGCTCAACAGGCTTTAGCTGTAGCTCAGGGGGCTAGTGGTTCTACGGCTAGGGACGCTCAAATTGCTCAACAGTCTTTAGGTGTTCAGATTCAAAAGGTTCGTGAAGAGTTTGATGCTCTTATTCGTAAATTTGCTGATAGTTCTACTTTTAGAAGCTTGGCTAATGGCACTCTTGAGTTAGCTAAAGCTTTTATTAAAATAGCTGATTCTCTTGAGCCTCTTCTTCCTTTGCTTGTTAGTTTTGTTGGCTTGAAGCTTGGTAAAAGTGTTGGCCCCGCTCTTGGGAGTCTAGTTGGTATTGGAAAAAGGGCTGGTGGTAGTGGTCCTGTTACCAAGTTTGCTAGCGGCGGTATGGTTCCGGGTAGTGGGAATCGTGATACGGTTCCAGCCATGCTCACTCCAGGGGAGTTCGTTATAAGAAAGAGTAGCGTCAATAAGCTTGGCGCTGGCACTCTTGCGGCTATGAACCAGAACGGCTTTAATGCAGGGGGTCTTGTTGACAGGGCTTCTCGCGGAAACAGGAGGGTTGGTGCGGCCATATTAGAAGAGGGTGATGCTATAGATACATCTTTTAAAATTTTAAAACCCGATCTAGAGAACGTTATAGGCAGGGGCAGACTTGGCAATAATTTTACAGAATTAACAGGTCAGTACACAGCCACAAGGGAGGGTCTTGGAGCGGCTACTTATGGTCCTTTTATAAAAAATTTAGAGGATGGTATTGTACAAGGTGTCAATTTTGCTTCTTCCAGTATTGCTAAAGATCTTGGGTTATCTTTTAATTCTATTGGTCAAAGTGTTCGTTCTAGCTTTTTGAATTCTATAAATGAAGGTACGAGAGGTAATCTTTTTGAAGATATCCTTGGCGCTTTATCTGGAGGTCCATTTGAACAAGAGCCACAAAGACCATTTGACTTTCCTAATGGTGTTTCTGGAATATTGAGAGATGATTATAAAAATTTGCCAGATAAATTTGTAGATGCTAAAGCCTCTTTCTCTACGGCTTCTGTTACTGCTTCAAAAAGCGGATCTTTGCGCAGCAAGACAATTAGACAAATTAGAGATGAGATACTTAATAGTAAAACTTTACAAAAAAAATATTTAAAGGATGTTAAAAAGGGGCAAGAAAATGATCCAGCGGCCCGTCAAAAAAGATTTCAAACTTTAAAGCGGTCTAAAATAAAAAGAAGATTAACCGCGATAGAAAGCCAAGAGCTAAAAGTTTTACAGGATGCCAAAAATAAAAAAGAGTTCGCCTCTGGCGGTGGTGTTCCGGGTAACAATGGTGTAGAATCCAGCGACACGGTGCCTGCCTTATTGACTCCCGGTGAGTTTGTTTTCAACAAGAAAGCTGCCGATAGTATTGGTCGTGCAAATCTTGATAGAATGAACAAACAGGGTGTTCAGGGTTATGCTAAAGGTGGCCTTGTTGGATTCAGAAAATATGCAACTGGTACTGGCCCTCTTGGTGCTACCAGTGCTGGTACTATTAATTTTAAAGGTGTTTCAAGTATTGAAGGGGCTGCTGCTAGACTTAGCGACGTTTTAAATAAAATGGGCGTGAGCGTGCAGGGTCAGGCTGTAATCTTAGATAGGTTTAGTAAAAATTTAGAAAAGGGTGGTAAGGTTTCTGATGCTCTTACAAAGTCGTTAAAGGGCACAGATATTTCTGTTAAAAATGTCGGTAAAGCTAAAAAAGAAGAAGAAGAAGCTTCTAAAAAGGCTGCTAAGGCTACTGAAGATCAGGCTAAAGCTTCTAGTAAGTTTAATGAAGGATTGGAAAAGTTTCGTGGCGTTACTCAGGCGGCTCAAAGTTTTGTTTTTCTTGGGGGTTCGGTTGCTGCTCTGGCTACTCAGTTTGTGGAAATGGAAGACACCACTTCTAAGGCTCTTACTGAGACTATTGGTATGATTACAGCTACTGTTGGTGTTGCTGGTACTCTTTTTGATCTTGGTGCTTCTGTCGTTCAGATGGCTGCAACAAGTGGAATATTTACTGCTGCGGTTACTAAAATGTCTGCCGCTACAGAAATGAATACACAAGTCACGAATAAAAATACTCTGGCGAAAGCTGGAGAGGGTGGTTCTCCAGATTTGCCTGGGGGTAAGGGTGGCGTATCGAAGCTCGCATTGGCTGGAACTGCGGCAGTAGCGGCGCTTACGGTTTTTGCTACTGGTATGTATTACTTTGGAGCAAAGGCCAGGGCTGAAGCCGATAAATTGGCTAAAGGGTTTGATGATGCTTTAAAACGAATGTCAGAGGGGAGAGGCGGCAGCGGCGAAGCTGCTAATGCTTTAAGACAGGAGATGATAGAAAGAGAAAAGGCTGCAAATGTTATAAGCGCTACCACGGTAGGAATAGGCGCTCTAACAGTAGGGATTGGCGCTACAACGGGGACGCTTGCTGGCGCTGCTGCTGCTGGCGCACTTGCTGGTGGTGCGCTTGGTTCTTTTGCACCTGTTATTGGTACTGCTATTGGCGCTATCGTGGGACTTACTGTTGGTGCTATTGGTTACTACGCTGCCTCTGCTACGCTTACCGAACAGGCTAAAAAAGAAGCTGAAGCCAGAGAAAATCAGGTACAAAACATCTTAAAAAGTATTTCTGCTCTTCAAGAGTTTAATAATGCGATTCTTGCTTTTGAAAAAGAAAGAACTACTATTTCAAACACCGCTGGTCTTTCTGAAGACAAAAAGCTGGATCTAAATCTTACAAATCTAGAAACTCTTCAGGGCGCCAGCCGTGTAAATTTCCAGACTGCTCAAGGAACAACCATTAGTGGCGAGCAACAGGCGAGAAGAGTAGCTAATCGTGCTGGCGTTTCCGTTGCTGCATTTGAGGGTATGTCTCAAGAAGATAGACAACAAAAATTAGAAGATGCTGGTCTTCAGGCTGCTGATGCTGCCGCTCAGATAGCTCTGTTTAAGATCGCTATCGCTGAATCTACAGCAGCAGAAAAAAGAAGATCGCTGGCGCTTTCTGAATCTGCTACTTTGTTTAGTCAGGCTTTGCAGGATGTTGATCCGAATGCTAGTCTTCAAAGTTTGACACAGGGCGATACGAATTTTGCCAGAGCGTACAGGGCCAGAGATAAAGCATTAAAAGATCAGGCAAGAGCGGAAGTGCTTGCTTCTTTGGCAAGAAAGCGGGCTGCTGAAAAACAGTTAAAAGACGCTGAAGAGTCTGGTCAAAGCGATACGGTTTTGGCAGGTTTTCAGGCAGAGGTAGATAACGCCAATACTGCGCTGGACGCTTCAGCAGAAAGTTATAAAAATTATAACCAAGCCCTTAATGAAGGCATATTGGCAACACAGAAGGTAAAGCAAGCAGAAATAGCCAATGCTGAAAGATTAGCTAAGGCATCACAAGAGCTTAGAGAATCTATGATTGAAACCGCTAAGACTGTTTCATTTTTCGCTGATCAAACTACACAATATCAAGAATTCCAAAACCAGCAGCAGGATCGTGCTGCCGTAGAGTCTGGAGGGCTTGCTGGACTTAGAGCTTCTGGAATAACAGAAAAAGAATTAACACCAACAATAAATGTGGGTAGATTTGAGTCAGAGTTTGACAATCTTATATCTACTGTTGGTGATCCTGCCATTAAAGCTAATGTGGAAAAGGCCAAAGATACTGCGCTCAGTGCGGCTGGCGCTCTTTCAGATATTTATAGTCAATCTGACAGTATTATTGGTGCAGAAAGAATAAGTGAGGCCGAAGCTAGGGATTTATTTAAAAACATAGACCTTAGCGCCCTTGGGCCGGGGCTTCAGGAGGAGATTTTCAAGAAATTGTCAGAAGCCAGCGTTAAGGCTGGAGGTTTACAGTTTGAAGACTTAAATCAACTCCTTGAGGAACTGCAAACAAAATATGGTCAGCAAGTACAAATTGCTGATCAGATAACCAAAAGAAATCAAGAATATCTCAAGGCTTATGATGGTTTTCTTGCAGAAATACAAGATAAGTATAATGCAGAGCTTGAATTCAGAAAAAGAGTTGTTGAAACTCAAGAAAGAGCTATTGATAGCGAGCTTAAAGCTAGAAACATAATTGCGGAATCTTTAGACAAAGATCCAGAAACGGTTGATCGTGCCGCTGCTCAGGCGAGAAGAAATGCTGCCGCTCAAGCCAATTTAAATGCTGCTGGTGTAACGTCTGCTGCTGGTGATATTGGTGGTCTTGGAGCCGAAAGAAAGGCGCTACAAGCAAGCGTCAGGCAACTCACCAAAGACATAAGTGCAGCAACAACAGACGAAGCTAAAGCCGGTCTTAAAAAAGAACAACAAGAACAGCAAATAAGATTAAAGGCTGTAAATGATGAGCTTGCAAGATTGTCTAATCAGTCTGATGCTGTAAACGAAATATTTACAGAAATGCAGCACAATGTTAACACCATAAAGAAAGAAATTTCAGAAAGAGAACAATTAATTGAAGTAGAAAAAAGAGCTAGACAACAAATGTATTCTGTTCTTCAGGATTTTGTTGTTGGTGGACCAGAGGATAGACAAAGGCTGGGGCAGGCGGCTATGGGTGTTCAGTTTGCATACGGAACAGGCACTCTACAAAATCAAACACCAGAACAGAGACAGGCTACAGTTGGTTTATTGGATCAGCTTTCAGGCGTTGAGATTGCTGGTGCCTTTAGAAGTGCGCTTTCTCCAGGCCAAGTCAAAGCGGGAACTGGTGAAAATATAAAACAAGAATTGGTGTTCCGTGACGCCATACGAATGGGGCTTGCTCCAGAAATAGCAAAAGAAATTGCCACAGCGACATCTAAAGAGCAGCAGTTAATTGATCAGGTAGAAGATTTAAAGAAGCAGCTTGTAGATGTAAATACTGATTTGCTTAACGAGCTTAAAGCTCTTAACCAAAATATGAGCGATGCGGTTAAACAAACAGATCCAAACAGGCCCGATCCTGTAAAGCCACCTCCTCTCACTGCTGCGGGTGGTGGCTATATTCAATATCGCGCAAAGGGCGGCAGTATATTCAAACCCAAGGGTACAGATACAGTTCCGGCTATGCTTAGTCCCGGCGAGTTTGTTATAAGAAAATCTGCTGTTGATCAAATTGGTGTTGGTAATTTACAGGCATTGAACGATGGAGGCGGGGCTGTTCCTGGGTTTGCTAAAGGTGGATTGGTTGGTTATTTTAAAGAAGGGGATGAAGTAGAGGAAACTCCAGAACAGCGAAGAAAAAGAATTCAATCTGAAGGAGCGAAGGGGCCTGGCGATATTGCTCAGTCTTATATTGTTGATCCTTTTAATAAAGTTTCAAATTCATTCACAGGCCGTAATACTGGAAGAAAAGGAAGCGGTTCTAGGTCTAGGAAAAATAGAGGACGGCCTACTTTTCAAGCCATTGATACGAGAGATATTAATAATCTTAGAATTGATTCCGCAGGAAATCTTGATGAGATAGGTAAGATTGATAATCTTTATGGTGATGATTTAGCTGTGGCGCTTAATTTTTTGAATTCCGGTTTAAGTGCTGTCGGTGTAACATCTACTTCGGCAGAAAGAAATGAAAGAAAACGTAGAGAAAATGAAGCTATTGGAAACCAAAGGGCAAATGTTCGACGCGAAGAAGGAAGAAGGAAAGATCAACAAGCAAAAGAAAAAGTACAAAAACAATTGGAAAAGGAAAGGCTGGCAAGAGAAGAAGCATTAAAACCAAAACCATTTGCAAGTTTTAGCCAAGGCGCCGCAGATTCTAATGACGACTCTCTTACCTTTGAAGCGCAAGAAAAACGAAGACGAGATGAAGTAAAACGACTGGCGGCTGAAAAAACAAAAGAACTAGAATCAAGACGACCATCACAGCAAGCACGGGATATGGGTATAGAACTTAGATCTACTGAGGAGGTGATGGCTATGAATAACCCCCTATCGGGGGTAGTGGAGGGTCTAGAGCCTGATAGTGAGTTCTTTAAAAATGATCCAGAGGCTTACTCTGAATATAGAGACAAACTAAGAAAACAAAAATATGGCTTAACTTACGATGAGGCTAAGAATCCATCTGATCCGCCTACTATATCTCCTGTCGCGCCGCCTGCTACATCGTCTGTCGCGCCGAAAGGTCAAAGCGATTATAGAAAGAAAAGAGATCAACAGTTTGAAGAGGCTAAGGCCGCAAGGAATGCTGGAGAGTATGTAAATCCTCTTCGTGCCAGACAGAGAGCTAGGTTTGGGCGAGACGAAGACGGCAATCGTAAAGGGGTCGATGTAGACTCTATAAGAAGAGAGCGTGGCATGAGATCTCGCGGCAGAACTTCTAGCGGTCAAAAGTTTGGGACTCAGGCTGGTTCTGGACTTTTAAACTTCATGTCTGGTTATGGCGGCGGCGGATTTGGTGGCGGCGGATTTGGTGGCGGCGGGCCTCAAAGTGTTCCGTTTGGTTTTATTCCCGGTAGTCCTTATAATCAACTTTTAGGTCGTGGTGGATATAACATTCCAAGATTTGATCCTCGTTTATTATTTGGTAATGTTTATGGTGTAAATCCATATGGTGCATTTTATGCCAGTGGTGGTAGTGTTGGTGGCGATACAATCCCCGCAATGCTAACGCCGGGAGAATTTGTTATGAGCGCTGGTGCTGTTAAAAAGCATGGTGTTGGACTTATGAACAAATTAAACAAAGGTAATGTTCAAGGGTTTAATAAAGGTGGTTCTGTGGGCGGTGTTCAGTATCGTCAGACTGGAGGAGAAGCGGGCGTTGGGGGTGGAATGCTTGGGTTTGACGTTTCAGAAATTCAAGGCGCCTTTGATGGTTTTGTTTCTAATTTTTCTTCTGTGTTTAGCGAAATAGTGGCGCCTTTCAGTGGTATTGCTGATAGTCTTAATTCTATAGCTGCTAGTTTTGGTAATTTTTCTATGAATCATAATGTTACTGTTGATGGTTTAATAAGTATTGGAGGTTTAAATATTGATTCAATTGCGAGCGCTGTATCTCAATCTGTTGGGCAACTGGTTTCCGAGAAGGTTCAAGCCGCACTAAATAATCAAACTAAGGGTTTCAATTCTAACACGCCTGGACAGGGATAAGGTAGGAAATGCAAGATAATTTTTCTTTCAATAGGACTCAAGTTGGGTCGTCTTTATTTATGAAGTCGGACCATGACGGCGTTAATGATGCTCACAATAAAAATATGCCGCTTGGTATAAAAACTGTTGGTGAGGGCTTAGAATATTTTTCAGATTGGGAAAATACTTCTGATGTTTTGCAGCAACAAAGATTAGCAAATTTTGAAGATTCTCAACCTAGAAAAATAAAGTTTTCTCAAAAAGACAAACTTCCACAATCTTCTCGGCTTGTTTTTGGTAAAAATACTGCTCGGCAGATTGTGCCAGGAGTAGATACTTCTGTTAGTTTTGAAGATTCTTGGAGTGCTAACAAGGTCAAGGTTTATGACAACATGGCATTTGTTGCCTACGATGAGTATACTGATCTCCATAGGGTTGATATTGAACTTACTGATTCTGAACTAAGGCAATATCTGTCAACTGCTGATATAGGTAATGATTATGATCATATTTATACTAGAAGCGATGTAGTTGGAACACTTGCTTTAAAGACTGATAAGTTGCCACTCTATGATAATGTTGCGGCTGATAGCTTTTCGCGTACTTTTCAAACAAATACTCCAATTGATTTTGCTTCTTATCAAAACTCTATATTAAAAGTTGAGTTTTCTGGAACTGTAAACAGGGGAAGTCGAAATCTTTCTGGAGATAGTAATACTCAACAGATTCCAAAAGTTGGTTATTTTGTTTTTGGTGGAGCGTTAAAAAATGATTTAAGTCATCGTGGCACAGTGCTGAATACGGAGGAGGTTTCTTATAATCATATACAGGGCAGAGATAATGATAGGGGTGTTCTTTCAAACGGTTCATCTGATTTATTTTCAGAAAACCCTGTTTTTAACGACACTAACGAAACTGATATAAATACACTGAGGACTAAGCTCTTAGCAGATAATACCAATGTTATTGGTAAGTTCTTTATTGTTGTCAACAATCACGTAGATGACAGCAACTGGGGCAGCGGTGCTAATGATTACAGGGTTGATAGCAACAATGGTACGATTGGTATTCAGTTGAGTATTCAGTCTAATTGGGGTTCGACTCAAGGCTCTCCTAATAACTTGGCAACAACATTTCCTTACACTATGTGGAATGATGGAGTTTCGGCTGTCTATTTTAATACTATAGATACTACAAAAATAACACTTATAAAAATTCAGCCTGTAAGAAAATGTGGAAAAGTTGATATTTATGTTAAAAAACATGGCATTGTATCGGCTTTACTTGACTCTAGTTATGAAGAAATAGCGCCATCAGATATACCGAAGTTTCCCCCAGTTGGTGGTGAAGCTGATGATACTCATATTTTTTCTTCCACTGGGCACGGCCTTAAAACTAATGATATAGTTGAAATGTCTGGGGCTTTATTGGATTATGATAATCATACTGGCGCTGCGGACACTCATCCCTTAAATGGGCTAAAGTATGTAAAAGTTATAAGTGAAAATATTTTTGAACTATATGATGATAAGTTCTTTAAAAATCCTGTTACCACTGTAAATTTAAGAACCGTTGATGGTATTACTTGGAAGTGTGTTTCTAATAATTTTGATTCTATTGGTCAATCCTGGGATTACTATGGTACTTTATTTTCCCCGACTGGTAGAAATGGCTATAAGTTCGTAGACTCTGAGAGTGTTGATGTAAATGATTCTTTGGCGTCTAGTGATGAGTTTTTTACAAATAAAAGATTAATATCTATTGATGATTCTTTATCTAGCAAAGAGAATGATTCTTCTATAACTTTAAGGTTTGATGGCGATTATGACTTAATGCTTAATTCAGATTTTGGAGAGCAGATAGATAAAAAAATACCAAAAACTTTTGGCGATCATTCAAGCGATTTTGACACACCTTTAAATGATGTCAAGAGGGCGTTTTGGGATTTCTATCCATACAATTGTCAGGATGATCAATCCGTTTCTGAGGATGGGAAAAGTTCATATTGGGGATCTAGGTTTGGTTGTGATTTAGATGTTAAATTTTCTCACAAGTCTGGATCGAGCAGTGTATATATACTAGCTGTTGGCGAGCGTGGGTCAGATACTTCTGTTGATATTCATGGATTTTTTGCAGACGAAACGCATTATGAATTTCAGTATTCTAGATTTTCTATAGAGTCTTTAAACCATACTGTTGCCTATAATTATTTTAGAAAAAGAGTAATTCCTTGGTCTTTACCACACGGTAAGACTCATTTATTTCAAATTACTGTAGATCAATATGGTAAAATAAGTGACATCTCGCATGTTAATTCTCTTTATGGTGGCGGCAAGTCTATTGTTGACAATTCTACATATGATGAATACAGGGAGACTAACCCAAGTGATGGCTTAGGTAGGTCTAGATATCGTGAAAATTGTTTATACAATATAAGATATTATAATCCATCTCGAAACAATATACATAATCTTCAGACAACTATTTCAACATCTGATTTGCAAAATAACACTGGTTACTGGCTTAGAAGCGCCGTTGTTCATTGGCTTGGTCATTCTATTCCAGAATATAGGGTAAACAGCTATAGTGAAAGAGATTCAAATTATTTAAGACAGATATCTACCTCCAGGGAAACTGTTCCAGTGCAGGCAGATAATATAAATTATAGGTCTCGATTTGGAGAAGTTGGTTTCGGTGGGCCTTTTACTCCGTACAATAGAATTGATTGGGGGGTATCTCCTATTGAGGGGTTTAAAAGAACTTATATTTATCAATGGGTAGATAGTTTTGGAAAAAGTGTTGTAATAAACACGACAGATGGACTAACTGCTGTCAGTGGTTATTCTGACAGTGATCCAAAGGTGGTTGTTATGTCAGCATCTACTAGCAGATCAAATATAGAAACCGGAAGAATAACTAGCGTTGTAAATGGCGAGAATTTAGAGAGTAGGGATACAAGATCTGAAATAGGTCAAATACAAGCTAACTTTGTCTACAGCGACGGGTCTGTATATACAAATATAGATCATATTTTTGTTAATTCTGGCGGTGGTGATTGTGATAGGCTTTTTACAAACTTGACAACTAGAGATGGAAAGAGGGTTTTAAAAGACGGATCTTATGCTGGATATGGTATGCCAGAAGTTATAACTTCCTGCTCTCTTTCTGCTCTTCATTTAGAGTGGCTTGATAATAAGCTAATATGGGTAGATCAGGAGCTTTACAACAACCTTTCTAGAGTGCATGTTTTTAATTTTAATGATGGTTTTTCAGAAGACTTGAGCTTTACACATGATTATATTGATGATAGAGAAAGCGAGCCATTAACAGTGCCTCCCGCAAAAAATACTGGAGATGGTTTTGGTATTTATTTTAGGTATGAAGATGGTATATTTGTCAGCAATGCTAGAAGTAAATATACAGATTTAGGTTCTCAGGTTTCTTTATATCTGACTGATAGAGATAGAATGGACTTGATTCATGTTTACGAAAATTTAAAGGGATCTTTTAGTAGCACTCAAAAAATATCAGCAACTATAGATAGAAGTAATGAAGATTTTTATCCTTTGTATTTATTAAATAATGAAGATGGGTTACTTGATTTGCAGGGTGTCGCTAATTATGATAATAATTCCGTTAATTGCTTGACTTGGGATATTGATTTTAAGGGTAGGTATGATTTAGTAAATAAAAAGATTTTAATAAAAGATCCTCTTGAGTATTCTTTATTTAGTCGTGATTTTTCTATAGGTGAATCTTATATTAGTTTAACTGAATCTTCCGATTCGGCGGAACCTTACTTGGGCCTGATTGAAAAAACAAAAATAACTTCTACAAGAAGTTCAAATGAATTAACTTATGAATATATTGCAGATTCTGAAACTAGTTATCATAGCGTAGATAGAAGCTCTGGAAATTCTTATAGCGAACTACCATTTATTTTTTATAAGCTGCCAATAGATGATCTTGATGTGATTAAAGATCTTGTTATCGAGTTTGATCTGTCTGATACAGAATCTTATGTTAGTTTAAAAAAGGACTTACTTATCGGAGGTGTTCAGCAAACTATATATTCTAATACTATTGAAAATTTTATTCCAAGAATTGTTCTTTATTCTAGAGATCCTAGAATGACGATTGTTGAAAATGGCCCGAATTTGACGGGCACAGAGGCTGTTGTTACTGATCGCTTGACGTATACTAATGGCATATGGGATAAGGTCGATAAGGATCAGTATAGTGAAACTAATGATCAGTATTCTTATGAGTTTCCAGGCTATTATCGCGGTGGCGCTAGGGATATGTTTTTTTATGGGAGGGTTCCCGGTTCCCATGTCAAAAGTGATTCTGTCTCGATTTCTCTTCAAGATCCAAAGGGGTATTTGTATGGTGGAGAAAAAAACCTCGGAGATTATTACGATCTTACGGTCGGAAGCAGGCTAGGCGGTGATGGTGGAGATCCTGCGTGGGTTGCTCCTGACATTTTTTCTTCTCTTTCTAGTAGTGAGCAAAGTAAAATAGTTCCTTATGGTAAAATTTTTAGGCCCACTTCAATTGGTGGCGGTCGATACAGATTAACATTAATTCCTTCTGATTACAAGGGCTTAATAAATAACGGAAACTTGATTCGAGATACCGATAGGGCTTCTTCTGTTGTTGCCGGTTTTAATGATACATCAAACAAGTATCCTGTTGATAATATACAGTATAGTTTGATAATCGGTTTTTATATGACTAATATAAATAATTTTGATATTAACAATTCTTTAATTTCTAGTGAGTCGATACTAGATGGGGATATTTTTGATTCTCGCGTTGGTCCTGTTCGTTATATTTTGAGTAATGATGACAGCAACAATTATGTTAATGCTAGGTATCCGTATTGCGGTCACGCTAATCTTTATGATTCTAGCTCTGGTGGTATGCGGTATACCGGAGAGTTTTTAGATTACAATCTAAATGCCACAATACCTGCGGATTCTGTTTCTGTCAGGATAAACAAATTAGAAGCAAGCCATCAAAGATATAAAAATAATTTTCATAAAGTTGCTGTTTTTTCTTATGATCAAGATGCTATTAACGACGCTCAAGAGGTCTATAGAACAAGAAGGACAGTTAGCGAAAAAGATGTTAACATTTTTAAGTCGTTTGGATATAATAGTTTTATCCCATTGCCAAATTATTCTAATGACAATTCTATTATAGCAATTTCTAAAACATCTAATGATTTTACACTAGAGGACGATCACGAAGTTTTAAATTCAGAGAATATATCCTTTAACGACACTTCTTATTACATAGATAGTGATTCTGGCGGCTTGCGCTATACTGTATCTCCTACTGGAGAGCCGGTTGGTCAGTCTAGCATTGGTCATTTTTCTCTGCTTGGAGGTTTTGATCTTGATAAAGATAGATATCTAAGCTTGTATATAAATACAGACAGGAATGAAAACGAGTTATTAAAACTAGTAACAAAAGCCGATGAGCATATAAATAATAATTTAAACTTAAATGTAAGCGGCGTTCTAGGTATAGAATCTAATTCTGACGATATGTCACTATGGACTGGCGCTGGTGAGAATGATATTGGTGTTAGCCTGTTTACATATTCTCCAGAAGCTAGGCCACTTTCTCTCTATATCGACACGGCTTCATCTGTCGCTAGTGGCATCTCATTGATCACCAGCACTACGCATGTTAATAATGATATATCTTTGACTTTTTCGCATCCTTTTACCGGCGGCACTTCTCTGTACGTTGATTCTTTTGGTGTTGAAAATAGCGCGATGGATAGTTACATTTTTGGAGTTGGTACTCCATTTGATGACGCGTCTGTGTTTGTGTCTGGTTTAGGTGTCGCAAGTAACAATTCGACATTATATATAAAAGAGCCAAGCTCTAGTGGGCTTTCTACATTATATATAAGAAATATACCAGCTAGTGGTTTTTTAAATTTAACATTACCTAAAATAAAATTTGCCAGTGGTATGCCTTTACATATTAGTCAATATTATTTTGGTGATATTCCTCTATATTCTCCTGTTGTTGATTATAGTAGTGGTGATGTTTCTTTGAGTGTTGTTGGTTCTTTGGGTAGCGGGAACACTGAAGGGCCAGTAGATCTGTTTATAGGAGAACCAATAAAAGATCAAAATCAAGACTCAACATTGTATATATTCAATGATCAATTTGCTCAAACGGCTGGCGCTAGTGGTTCTGTTGTTAACCAAGATTTATTCTTAGAAGGATCTATAAAAACTTTAAATAGTGGTATGCCTTTATATGTAGATGTTCCTGCGTCTGGTTTTAGTTTTGGTAGTCACTCTCTTTATCTAGAGCCTTTTGAATTGAATAATAATAATCATGATTTGTTTTTAAAATCTCCAGACGAAGTTAACGTTAGCGGTTTGGCTACTTTGCATATTAGACACACAGAATCATCCGTAAGTGGTATTGGTATTGGTGGTGGAGTCTTGTCTTCTGGGGACGCTCCTTTGTTCATGAGGGTTGAGTATAACAATAATATTCCTTCTTTTGTGTATTCAACAAATTCTCAAGCCGTTTCCGCTGATTTATATATACATCGTGTTCCAGAGTTTGCGATACCGTTAAATGTTTCTTCTTTTTATGATTCAGGTAATGTGAGTGTATATACTAGCGGAGCTAACATAAGCGCTAATTCTACAAATCTTTACGTTATGCCGCCAGAATCTAGCGGTATAGACATGTTTACAAGAGGTTATTTGGAGTAAAATATGGCAGTTCTATATAAACCACATTCTTCTGGTAAAACACTTCTAATTGGAGGTCAGTCTACAACAACAGGCGCCAGTGGCGGTCTTGTAGGTCCGTTTCCTAAGTTTTCTATTGATAGAGAAGAGCTTTCTACTCCAGATGGGACATATCTTGGCACAAAGTTTTCTATAAATATAACTGGAATTGCGACTTTAAACTCTGGAGATTCTCAGGACATAACTCAACCTGGGGAGAGGCAGAATGCAGTTATGGGGGCGTCTTTAACGGCTTTACAGTTGGACAGAGATACTTTTCCAACACAGGGCGCTGGCCTATTGCAAATAACCCCTTATGGCGGCTTATCTAATACTATTGAATTTAATGACGCTAGATTACTTTCTGTGTCTTTACCAGAGCAACAAGACGAATCTGCCGGGGTTCAAAATCTTGAGTATTCTTTTTCCTTTGAGGCGTATCAGGACACTTCTAATAATTCCAGTTCTGGTAGTACCGGCACAACAAAAGACCCTACATACAAGCTCTCTTCCGCCGAAGAAAGTTGGGATCTTTCAGAAAATGATAGTGTTTTCTTTAAATCTAATAATCCAAATAGCACTCTTAATAAAACTTTTACTTTAACTCATAGTTTAAAAGCTACTGGCTTGAAAGATTATGCTAGTCTGTCAACTTTGGATACGAATGGAGAAGCTTGGAGGCAAGCCGCTTTATGGGTTAAGGATAGGCTAAAGACTTGCGACTCTATAAAAAATCCAATCACTCAAGATTTAACTGGGGACTCTAGTTTTTGGCTTACTCAATTTGTTCCAGTCAATATGAACAAAGAGTCGGACGCAACAATTGCTCCAGATTTAAAAAATTCTACTCCTTCTTATAAGGGTTTTAATCATGTTAGGACGATTAATTCTGATTTAAGTGCTGGAACTTATTCAGTGGAAGAGTCTTGGCTGTTATCTGCTAGCGATCTTACTGCGACTCATGAAATTGAAGTATCCGTAGAAGATGACAAAGGTCCATTCGTTACCGTTGCTGTAAATGCTAATTTTCAGGGTTTGAATAGTTCTAATTTTAATGATGAAATAACTATTGATAAATTTGACCAAGCAGAAGCATCATACACTGCAATGAAGGATAAGTTTTACACGCTGGCTAATTCTGCTTATGGTAATTTTGATGGCGAGGGGAATTTAAGAAACGAAAAAATATCTGAATCTTATGGGGAAAATAGAACAACTGGAACTATAACATATAGCGTCACTTTTAATGATGATGTTATATTATTAGAAAATGCGTTTTCGGAATCAATAAGTATTAATTACGATAATGATGAGGGTTTGAATGAGGTAATTGCTAAAATACCAATTATTGGCAGAGAGGAAGGTCCAATAATACAGGATATGAATACAACTACAATAAAAATTGTAACCGGAACGCTTGACGCGCAGATGAAAAGAGGGTTTAGGACCACTAAACCAACAGCAGCTGCAACTGCTATACTAGAGCAATATAAACCAGACAACAGCTTTCAACAGGCTAAAACAGAATCTTGGGAAATAAAGAGCGGAACTTATAATCTTTCAATTTCATGGGAATGTAATGTACAATGACAGTATTAAACATAGAAGAATCTCCTAAATTATTTGGCGCATATGTAGAAAATGTTTCTGCCAGCATAGGATGGAATGGACAGGGGGGCTCATGTCAGTTTACTTTAGTAGAAGATCCAGATAATGATGTGATTTTGACTCTGCCAGAACCGGGGACCGCTGTTTATTTCAAATATTATGAATTTTACTATGGGGGAATTTTTCAGAGATGGTCTTACAAAGAAGAGATATCTGGTAAAAAATATAACGTTATTATAGAGTCTCCGGGCGGAAAGATACTAAATGGTGTCAATGTTATATTGAATAGTTTTGAAGGAACAGCTTTTAATGAGGGCGATGGCTATAACAAGTTTAATCCTTCAGCCAATCCAAATTTAACTAATCAAGTAAACAATGTTTGGAATCCTTATGGGCATAAAGAGAATTTTAGTTATGGGGGAATTTTTGGCGGTGCTAATACTAATTCTGCCGGTTTTCCAGCTGTTGACTTGCTGGATTTATTAGAATTAATATCTAGGGGTGAATCTGATTTTGGTGGTCCAATTATTTTTGGCGAAAGTGAATATGAGCTAGACTTATCTGAAATAAAGAGTGAAGTTCCTGAATTTTTTAGATTATCTGGACAGTCTGCTACTTTAAATAGTATTATCGGAGAGTGTTGTGAAGTCATACAATATGATTTCTTTGTAGAGGTTAATGAAAAATCTGGCGTTCTTAGTGATGACAATATAATAAAAGAGCCAGTGTTGAAGGTTATTGCAATGCCTAAAATTGAACAGCCTGAAGAGGACAAGGTTGCTCAAATAGTTGAAGAATTTAAAGAAGAGGGAAATTTAGTATCTTCTGATATAGGTAAAGAGCTTAATGACGAGGTTACTCAAAGGGTTGTTATCGGAGGTCCAGCTTCTAGGTATTACGTGGCACCTATTGAGGATACTTTCCCGATTTGGGGTAAACTGGGTCCAAAAAAGTATATTCTAGGAACCAGCAGATTTGGATTTGTTCCAAATACACCATCAGGTTATTTACCAGACTCTAAGGTTCTTATTTCTCTAGACGACCTTGAGCCGATTGAGGGCGCTGGTAGTTCTTCTCTTGCTAATAGTGATTATGCTTGGGGCAGAGATTACATGGCTACTGTGGCAGAATTAAGAATGGCTAGTGCAAATCAAGAGTCATGGGAAGCTTTTAAGGTTTTTGAATCAGTAGCAGAGGGTACTTATAATGATTTAAATGCAAGCCCTTGGTGTTTTGGTTTGGATATTAACAAGGCTCAATTGTTTGACTTTTCAATAGGGGGTAGGGGTAGTTTAAGCCTTGCCTCTACTTCTCTTGAAACTGCTAATAAGGCTTTTAAAGAGGATATTAGGGACTATGTTAGCCGTCTTTATAATAAGGTTAGAGATGTGGCTAGTAATTTCTATGGAAGATATTTTATGGTTCCATTGCCAAAGGAGCCAGGAGGCATATTAAATAACATAAAGTTTATTGAAGAAGATTTATTAGAGGTTCCTTCTTGGGAATATGTTGATTCTGCTTGGGTTAGCAATAAACCAGTGAGTGATATAGGCTTTTATAATCAGGATGCCAGATTAAAAAGTTTATCAATTTATCAGATAGATCCAGATTATGACTATTCTGAAATGGGTGGAGAGTATGCCGGATGGAGATCTAGCGGCGTCGGAAATCAGTTTTTCTCAGATGGTATCGCGACTACAAAGACTGGCGCTGACGACGGTACTGTGTTTTTTTTATCTATGGGCGAGGGCGAAAATAAAGTTACGTTTGATACTCCCTATGTTGTTATGGATACGGGCGTTCAAATTAAAGACGTTGATGAATGGACTACTGATCAATTTGGAATTTCGTACCTTGCTAATTATTTCTTTGGTATAGATATTCCTCCAGAAAGATATCTAACGCCAGGAAAACCAAACACTCAAATTATAGTTCCTCCAAAAATTGTTTACCCTAGAGAAATTGGAGTGCCTCAACAGAGTCAAAGATATTCTTGGGGGCCGTGGTATAATATAGCTTCTCCTAAAGGTAAGTCTGAAGTTGTTTTTGATACAAGTCTTACCCCTGAAACATTTGGTAGCACTTCTGCGATGGATCAAGCTGGTTTTGATGCGGCTAGGGCGGGTAATTCTAATTTGACCGCTCATGAAACTGGTAGGGTTGAAGTCGCTGAATTTCCAGCATTTAAAATATCAGATAGATTTTATTCTCAGGGGCCATATATAACCAATATGACTATAAATATTAGCACTGGTGGTGTTACTACCGCTTATGAGTTTAATACTTGGACTCCTAATTTTGGAAAATTAACAAAGTATAATGCGGACAGGGTTAGTAGAATATATAAGGCTCAAGTTGCTGCGCTTCAGAGATTCAGGGAGGACAATCCGAAGCGTCCATTTAAGCCTTTTAAGTTTCCAGAAAAAAAAGAAGACAAAAAAGCAGAAAGATTAAAAACAAATAGATCTGCTACTGATTTTCATTTTATGCGCTTCTTTAACAAGCTTCCTCAATTCAAACATGTTGAAGGCGCCGCTATAAATGGTGCTGATGCGTTTGGTATACTTAATGCTGAACCAGATGAGCAGCCTAATCAATTTGGCTGTAGTGATGATCAGATTTTCAGTCCCGTTGGTACAAAAATTTCAAAAGTCGATACCGATGACGGTTTCTTTATGGAGGCTCCTTTAGATATTACTGAAGAAGAGATTGATGAAGGCGGTCTTTTTGCCAGTGGTGTAAATGCTTCTTCTCTGGAGTTAGACGCTTATTTTCCGCGTGGTATTTATGATACTCAAGAGGAGTTTATAACTCATACTGATTATCTTAATGTGATAAATACTGCTAGTGGCGATCTTACAAATCTTGCACTTGAAGCTAATATACCAGAAGATCAAACCATTTGTAATGTGGAAGAGGTTAGGTCTATTGGTTTCAGGGGGCCGATGATGCTTTCTGGCTGGGGGTATGATGTAGCTAATAATCCAGTTCCTAATAATGGTAATATAAAAGAGTTTAACAAAGAGCTAGCTGGTGATAGAAGCTTGTGGAAAACTGGACCTGTTGATTTAAGATGGGATAAGGAAAGAAAAACATGGAAGGGAGGACTAGAAACTCTTACTGGTGTTCTTTTGACAGATGTTACTGCTCCGTCTTCGCCGTTGAATCCAACAGAATTTAAATTAAAAGTTTTAAGAAAGGTTAATGAGGAAAAGGGCGCTGGAGCTTTAGAAATATCTGCTGGCGAGGTGATAACTTGTTATAATAGAGATCCTCAACTTTCAATGTCTAAAGGGGATAATTCTTATTTGACCGTAATGAGGATAAATTATGAATGGGTTCCTCTGTCTGGTGGTGGCGGCACTCAGGAGTTAGTTGGTTTTGAGTCTCAGAAGCCCGCTGCAAAATGTAAAGAAGATACTACTATTTGGTATGTTTCGATAGGTAGAACTGGCCCTGGGGAAAGTGCTTCGGATGGGGAAATAGAGGGTCCAGATGATACATTCGTACCGCCCGAGTCTCCTATTGATTTTAGTTTGTTTAAGCCTCAAAAGCCAGAAAGACATGGTGATTATTGTATAAATGGCGGGACTGGCGGGGAAGACGCCTGGAGAAATGCCACCACAACACTTTATTCTGGAACTTCGTTAGATAGTTTTCCAGATAGCGCAGAGACCGCTACTGAGTTTGGTAGGAATTATCAACAAAGGTTCTGGATTTTTAGAACGTGTTATCCTGCTTGTGATGCGGCAACTGCTAAGATCTGTCTTCCTTCTGGTAATGACATAGTGACCGGCGATTGGTTTGGTCTTAGGGGTTCTGCTGGGGGGGAGGATGGAGATGAGTTAGAAAGTGAAACTGACCCAACAGAGATTATATATTTTTATTATGTGGTTGATGGTGAGGACAATCCTTATCAGACTTCATCCAGTCCGTTTGATTGGCCTTGGGATTCAGGCGAGTTATTAGACTTGACCTTTCCGACTTATGGCTTATGGTATAATAAGCAAATAACAGAACCTGGGCTTACTCCAGGCTCGCAACCGTGGTCTGCCACGATGCTTAAATTTCCTTTATATCCAATATACATAAATAGCACGGATTCTAAATCTACTGTCGCATCTAAGACTGCAATTGTTATAGGTAATTCTGGATATTTTACCGACGATCCACCAGAGAAAGATTGTAATACTCTTACCGTTGTCCAGACTAACTCTGGGGCGGTGGGGGATCAGGAAAATGTTTATAATGAAACTTTGCTGGCTAGCGACAATTTGCAAACAACGATGACATTGAATAATTTTATCGAGGGTGAGGGTTTTTGCATGGATTCAGCTATAGACGGTGGTTATTTTTGCGGTATTATGGATGCTTGGTTAGATTATATAAATCAAGATATATCAGATGAAAACCTAAAATGGACTTTTGGAGCCTCTTATTCTACCCCTTCTCAGCCATGTGGTCATTCTGGTATTGGTAGTGTTTGGAGAAACGTGGGTGTAGATGCGCCTGGAGTAGACGGTTCTCTTGGTGGTGATTATCCGAATAGTTTATATTTAGATGATTATGTTGACACTATAGAATTTTTATCTGATATTAGTAGCCGGTTTGGAGGGGCTCACTCTTATAGGTTGTTCCCAGATGTTAATAGGCTCGACTGTAAGGTGGATAATAATTTTCGTGATTCTACTCGTTTAATTGAAGTTGCTTGCGAGGATGAGGATGATGCAAGATCTTGTGAAGAGATAGATCAAATAACTACAATTACTTCATTATTGGTAAAGATACGTCAGTATCCGTGCAATATTACAGAGGTTCCTGGCGAGGTTGGTGTTGTAGATTATAATCCTTGTGATGGTAGTGACTGGGAGGCCACTAGTGGAAATGGATACATTTATGTGGAAGATCCTT
>Ga0070753_1000449_pt1 | contig 25186 bp, 26 predicted proteins | sample VirMetDEL_Aug_31_FD_77441 | JGI IMG/M metagenome (GOLD analysis project Ga0070753, IMG submission 77441) | Aqueous microbial communities from the Delaware River and Bay under freshwater to marine salinity gradient to study organic matter... | ecosystem: Environmental > Aquatic > Marine > Coastal... | reverse complement strand
GCTGACCATAAAGTAGATATTATGGAATTTGATTATAAACAATATGATAAAGATGAATTTGATATTGTATGGGCATCACCTCCGTGCACTGAATATTCAAAAGCAAAATCTCGTGGAGTTCGTGATATTGAAGGGGCAAATAAAATCGTTTTAAAAACTTTGGAAATTATAAATTATTTTAATTGTGAATATTGGTTTCTTGAAAACCCTCAAACTGGAAAATTAAAAGATCAATCATTTATGAAAGAATTAAATTATTTTGATTGTGATTATTGTATGTATGGAAAACCCTACAGAAAAAGAACTCGTATTTGGACTAATAAAAAAGATTGTGAATTATTATTATGTGATAAAAATTGTGGTTCATTCATAGACGGAAAACATATCGGATCGTGTGGTTGTGGGGGTCAAGGTAAAGGTCATAAAAGATCATATAGTAATAAGACATATTCCCTTGAAGAAAAATATTCAATGCCCGAAGATTTGATATTTAGTTTATTTTTAATGTAAAAAAATATCTAATATATACTTATAAATGGAAAGAAGTCCACCCAAGGTATTTAAAGTAAAAGATCCGGAAACTGATCCCCGTTTCAGTGATATTCACCCTCACTTACCACAGCCTCCGGCATTATTATTGATTGTTGGTTCAGTTAAACAAGGTAAGTCAAATTTACTTGTTAATTTATTATGTAATCCCGATATGTATAAAGATAAATTTGATATTGTAAAAATTATTTCAAATACTCTTAATGCTGATCCAAAAGGGAAATTGATGAATAAATATTTTGATTGTGAAGATCATTATACCGATGAAATGATTACTGATATAATTGAAAGTCAAAAAAAATATGAAGATTTTGAAAGACCAACAATTGCTCTTGTATTAGATGATATATTAACAAAAGATTTTAAAAAGAGTAATGCTGTATCTTTTCTTGCCACGAGATTTAGACATTATGGCATTGCTTTACTTGCTTTTACAACTCAATCTTTTCGAGCAGTTTCGGGATTAGTTAGAAACAATGCAAATTCAATTATTATAATGAAACAGCAAAACATGAAAGAGTTAGAAAAGTTAAATGAAGAATATGGTGATATGTTCCCGAATATATTTATGGATTTATATAAGAAGGCAATAGAAGATGCTCCATATTCATTTTTGTATTTAGATTTACAACAAAATCCAGCTGTTGCATACATTCGATTTGAAAGTAAAATTGCTGAAGGTGATAAAAAATTATTTTAATTTTATTTTATTTAAATATGTTTGTTATAGTATAAAATGGAATTGTATGGTGGATCTGCTGCCCAGACAAACTCTCAAACTGAAATAACAAGACAAATGAATCAAAACACAATTGATTTTAATAATAGTCTTGCTGAAAAATTAGATGAAGCCAATTTACAGTTAGATGAAGATGCCCAAGGCAAACTTCAAAAAAATATTTTAAGTGGAGTTACATCTGGGGGTAAGTTACTAACCCAAGCGGGAGCAGTAGAAGGTTTAAAGAAAGGGGCAACAAAACTTGGTGTAACTTTTAAAAAACCAGCTGCCGGTGCTGCTGCTGCTGAAGGTGCTGAAGGTGCTGAAGGTGCTGTCGGGGAATCAGTAGAAGCAGCAGCACCAGTAGCAGAAAGAGAAGGGGCAGCTGTCGGTGAACGTGTAATTGGAACATCGGCAGCTGCTCTTGCTGAGAAAGAAGCTGCTGCTGCTGCTACAAAACTTGCTTTCAAAGAAGGTTTAACAACAGTCGGTAAGACTGCCATTGCTGGTCTTGGTGGTGGTTTGGATATTGCCTCGGACATAAATAATATTGCCCAAGGTAAAATTGGTTGGGATACTTTTGGATCTAATACTTCAAGTAGATTTGGAAATATTGCGAATATAGTCGGTTCGGGACTTGAAGTTGCTGGAGTTCTTTCTGGTGGTGTTACTCCGTGGGGACTTGGATTAGAAGCAATTGGTGCTGGTATTAGTTTAGTTGGATCTGGATTTGAAGCTGCCGGAGATGTTGAATCAAGTGATAAAGAAAAAGAAACTACTGATGCTGATATACAAAGTCAGCGAAGGGGATTAAGTGTTGCTGAACAAGTTTCTCAGACTGTTGGAAGAACTGAATAAATACTTTTTTTTTTAATTTTATTTTAATAATTTATTTTATATTGTAATATTATAAAAATGAGTTCTTACTGGAAAAATGATGAGAAAATTAAAGTTTCACAAACACAAGTTTCTATTCCTTCGACCAATGGAAGATCATATACCGGCACTGCTGGTCAGCAAGGTAGAAGAGTAGATTTCGAAATTCCCCCTACAGTTAAATTTCTTGATGGTAAATCTTCTTACCTTCAGTTTGATGTTAAACTTGCAGTTCCTTCGGGAGAAGTTCCCACTCGTCTTCATCTTGATCCATCCATCGGTGGTCAATCAGTAGTAAAGAATATTAGAATTTACTCTGGTAATCGTGCTGTTCTTCTTGAAGAAGTAACCGAATATAATGCCAAGGTTCAAATTCAATATTCATATGATTCCGATGATAGTATGAGAAATATGAGAGCACTAAAAGAAGGTTGTTTAATTGATAATATTGAAAATCGTGGAACACTTGGAACATCGGTTTCAAATAATATTGATATTAGAAGTAACCCATATTATAAAGAAGTCACGGCAGTCCCAGCTGCCAGAGACTGGGGAACGGCTGCTGATTTTTTAACTGCCAAATTATCTCTTCCAATCCATACGGGACTTTTTGCTGATGGTGGTGGTAAGGTATTCCCCAATCTACTTACAAATGGTTTATTCATTGAAATCGATCTTGAAGACCCAGCAAGATTTATTAAACAACTGGATTCAGTAAATCGTCATAGACGTATGAAACAAAACCCCCTTTTCCACGGTATTGATGATGCTGGTGGTGCTTTAACAATTGCCAATGGTGCTGATAGAGATACAATATTTCTGGCAAAGGCAAATGGAGTCACTAGTGTTGCTAATTGTCCTTTTGTAAAAGGTGAAAAAATTGGTATTTGTTCGGCAACTAATCCCGACTCCGAATGTTCTTTAACTGTTGGTGCTGCCCAAGATTACCCCACTATTACTAATATTGAATTAGATGCTACAAGTAATCGAGTCAAATTAACTCTTGATACTTTTCGAAACACCGATACTGGGGATGGAGTTCAAGCAACATCAAATAATTTTATAGTTTTCTCAGCTGCCATTGATCAGTTCAGAACTCAGAATGATGACAATACTACACAGTTAATTGCTAAGAAAACATCATACCCAGCAACAGTTCAATTTTCAAATATGGAAATAGTCTGCCAACAAGTAACAGTAGATCCCCGTTATGAAGCTGGAATGATGAGAAAGATGAGAGACGGGGGTTCAATTGAAATTGATATTCCTTCAGTAACTAATTACAAACACTCTTTACTTTCTTCAAATCGTAATGCCACGGTAAATCTTCAAGTATCTAATACAAGGGCAAAATCTATGATTGTAATGCCTTCCGACGCAAAAGTTCTTGATTCTGCTGATCTTATTGGTGGTCTTTCTGCTTGTTATGCTGAAGAAGTCACATCTATGGATGGAAGACTTCATTCAATCCGTAGTGGACAAGTCGGGATAATAGATAGACTTTCTCAATATCAAATGCTCGTTGATGATAAATTGGTTCCTTCTCGTCCAATCGTAGTATCTAAGATTAATCGGGGAGTGTCTATTGCTGCTCAACCTCTTATTGAATTGGAGAAGGCATTGACCCAAGCTGGGATTACTCCAAGATCTTTTGCTGATTACAATCGTAATTTCTTGATTGGTCGTGCTTATGCTCTTAACTCGGGGGTTGCCAACCTTAATAACAAAACAAATCAATTACAACTGTTATATAATGAAAGTGATGCTGCCGGTGTTGATCTTGCTCCAACTCATAATAAACTCCTTTACTGCTTTTTATTCCACCTTCGTAGAATTAGTATTAAGGGAGATTCGGTAATGGTTACTCTATAAATATTTTCTATCTATCTTTTTTTATTTTTTATTTTAAAATTATTTTATATACTATAATATAAAATGAGTGTTTCTAAAAAGTATCTTTCCATTCAACCGAACAATGTTCCGGCATCTGGTAAAGTATCATTTGCTCGTGGTAATCCCATTATTACAGTTACTCTTGGTCGTCAAGATGCAGTATTAGATTTAACTTCAGTCCGTCTTGCTGGTAAATTAGATGTTTGGAGAAATGCTGCTGGGACGGCACGTCCTACCGGCACAGCTGGTCAAGCAGTCGAACTCCGTGGTTCACATAAACTCGGAATGTATTCTGTAATTGATCAGTTGGTTTTCCGTCATGCTGAAACAAAACAAGTAATCGAACACATACGTCATTATGGTCGTTTTATGTCATCTTTTATGCCGGTTATGGCATCAAGGGAAGATATGGCTGGGCATCTATCTACAAATGCTTTGATATATCCAAATTATCAATCTTTCCGTGATTCGGTTATTCGTAATACTCGTGCTTCTGAATTTTGTATTCCTCTCCCCTCGGGTCTAACTCTTGGTGTTGCTTCTCTTCCTCTTTCCAAAGTTCCCCTTGAAATTGAAATACATCTTGCTCCCGATAGTCAAGTATTTTATTCATCGGACGGTCTTCCCGATAATATTCAAAATGCTTTTTATGAACTTTCTGAATTAGAAGTTAGCTGTGAAGTATCTTATGGTCAGCAAGTTCCGGATAAGGGAGTATTATCATTTAATTCAATTACTTCATACTTCTCCACTCTTGAAACAACAAACAGTATTATTAACTTCAACCTTGGTTTATCAAAAGTCCTTGGTTCATTTGTTAATTTCGTTCCTTCTTCATTTGTTAATAATCTCGGTCAAGATGGTTTTCTCACGTATATGCCTACAAAGAAAATTAACACAGCCAACACTGCTCTTGGTGGAGCAGTTGCCGACCTTGAAACTATTTCATTTTTAAGAAACGGTGAACGTTTCCCTAGTGCTTTCGAAGTTGTAAGTGTTTATAACTCTAATAATGAAACTTCCGTTGTTGATCCACAAGTTATGAAAGGTTTCCTTTCTTCTATTATCCCCGAAAAACATCATACAAGAACTTCGGCATCTCCTCTAAATACAAATAGAAATTTTACTGGTAATCAAAATGCCACGACTGGATATAGATTTATCCCCGATTCTGGTGGTCTTTATGGTGTTGGTGTTCTTTATGATCAACTTGACTCTGAAGGTGTTGATTTTTCAAACTCTCAATTCAGTATTCAAATGACAAATGGTCTTGATGACGGTCACCCAATCTCGGCATATCTATTTATTAAGTCTAAGGTTGCAGTTGCTTGGTCGGGTTCGGAAGGGGTTCAAGTAATCTCTTGATTCAGCTATGGATAAAATATTTTCTATATAATTATTTTTTTAATTTTTAAAATTTTATTATTTTTATATACTATAAATATAAAATGACCGATATGCCGACAAAAGAAGATGTATCTGCTGATCGTATTCCCGACCTTATTAAAGTTGGAGCAATCCCTTCAGAATATGGACAAATGCTCCATACCGACGTAATTGACCCCGTAACTTTCTCTCAAAATAGAGTAAGATTTACTTTACAGAGAGTTGCTGGTTTTTTACATTCAAACTCGAAGGTTACTCTTGCTGTAACTCCCAAAACAACTACAACTGCCTTTTACCCATTAAATATTGGTATTAGTAATCTCGTAAAAAATGCTCGACTTTCCATTGGTAATAAGACGGTATGTGAAATTGATGATTACAGTCATTTCCACCAATATCAATCTCTTTTTATTTCAAATGAAGACAACAAAGAAAGAGAACAATATTTAAGTCAAAGATGTATTGCTCATCAACCGGTATATGATGATCGTGTTGCCAATCAAACGGACAAACCACCAAATTCGGCAAAAAAGGTTGGTTTGAATGTTGGACGTAATCCTACAGTTCCCGTTGCTGGTGGTGCTGGAACTTTTCAATTACTTCCATTTATGCTTCATAATTCCACTAATGCCGACACCGTGGCAGCTGCTCCCGTATATTCAGTTTATCTTTCTGACCTTTTCCCATTCCTTAAATACAATCAACTCCCATTATTTATGATTAATGAAGAAGTTCATATTGATATTGAATTTACTCCAACAACTTCTTCTGCTGGTGGTGTTGGTTTGTCTCGTCGTATGTGTATTGATGCCACAGAAGGGGCAACTCTGGCAAATACACAAGTTGAGTATGATATTAATGAAAATGAAGTAAAACTTATTTATGATTCAATTACTTATGATGGTGATATTATGGAAAAATACAGAAGTCAAAATCCAAAACTTACCTTTCAATATGTGGATTATCGTCTCGCCAAGAGAACCGGAGATGAAGGGGCATTTTCGAATTTGACTCTTCAACTCGGGGGCAATGGTCTTCTTGTTTCTAAGGTTATGTTTGGTCTTCAGAAGAATGAAAATTTCACTCCGGTTTCTCTATGTAATGGAGTTGTTGCCAAAGATGTCCCAGCTGCCGAAAGTCTATCAATCAATCTATTATACAATGACCTTTATGAATTTAATGTTGATAGAAAGAACACTGCCCTTCTTTTCCATACTACTCAGCAAGCAGAAGGTAAAGTTCCAATGGTTACTCGTGATGAATATCAAACTTCGGGTGTTTCAGCACTCACAGCTGAAACTATGGAAGGGCATGCTCAGAATAGTGGAACTGCTGGTCTTGGTGGGGTTATGAGATGGACTTCAATAAGACCAAACAAGGGACAAAGAGTTAATAATAAGGGTATGGACCTTGTCTATAAGGCAACTGGTCTTCCAGCAGAGACTTATACCCTTCGTGTTTATCTTGAATTACTAAAAGTTGCTACAATTGAAGACGGACAATTTAATTGTTATTTTGCTTAAATTATTTTCTAAATTATATTATAAAATGTTGTATTTTTGGAGTTTGGTTAAAGATTGTTTGAAATGTGAAAAATGTGATAAAGCACTAGAAGATAAAAAAAAACTTGAATCATTAGTTCAAGATTTACATAAGACATTAAAAGAAATAACAAAATATATAACTTATATGAATGAAAGAGAAAGTAAAAAAAATAATTAATACCTTTTTTTAATCGTTTTCTATTTTAAAAAAAAAATCTATTGTTATAATATAAATATGACAATTTCAAGTAAAAATCCAGCTGTGGAAATCAAAGAATCCCGTCCAACATTAAAAACAAATACAGTTAAGCAGTATGTTATTAATTTAGAGAAACTGCAAAAATTATTTGATACTGATAATTATAACTTTCTAAAAAATCCCGAAGAAGTTATGGAAAAAATAAAAGATCTTCATTATTTAAGTCAAAGAAATAAATTAAATGCTATTGTAGTATTACTATCAGCAATTAATAACAAAGGTGATCAAGATGAATTAATTGAGAAGTATGGAAAAAAGAGAGATGAATTAAATGATAAATACAGTGAAGAGCAGAAGAGTGGAGTTATTAGTGATAAACAATCTCCAAATTTTACAACTACCGAAGAAATATTTAAGATGATAAATCAAATGGGAGAAGATTTAAAACCTTTGAAGAAAAAAAACAAAGATGAAATTACAAAAAAAGAAAAACAATTATTACAAGCATACGTATTATTTAATATATATGCCCGTATGCCTTTCCGTAATGATTTGGGTAATGGTGCTTCAGCTATCAATCAAGCAGCATACAAAAAATTAAGTGAAGAAGATAAAAAAAATAATAATTATTTAGTTGTTCCATCAAAAGGTAATATATATTGGGTTATGAATAAATACAAGACAAGTAAAAAATATGAACAGCTGAATTTACCAATTGAAGATAATGATTTAAGAAAAATATTAAGATATTATCTGAAGATTAACGGAATGGGTGTTTTATTTAAAACTTCAACGGGAAAACCAATTACTAAAATTGAATTAAGTAAGATATTGATTAAGTATTCAAAAAAATATTTAAATAAATCAATCTCTTCAACCCTTTTAAGAAAAATTTATTTATCAAGTAAATATTCAAAAGTAAAAGATGAAATGGAAAAAGATGCCACTATGATGGGTAATTCAGTTGCCGTTCAGCAAAATGTATATGTTAAAAAACCAAAAGATTAAATTTCTTTACCTTGAAAAATTCTCTTTGGTTTTCTATATCCTTTTCCACCGGCATATGGGTCAGTTGTAAATATTACATTATCATAAACTAATGGATTATTTTTAAACATTCTATCAACATCTTTTATTAATTTTTCAACATCACCACTGAAGTCTAAAGAACCAACAACTAATTTATCACCTTGTTTTCTTACATTTCTAAAATATGAAGATGTTAGTGTTTTTGGGTTTTCTTTTGTCCCACCTTCATAAGTCATCTTTTGTTCTTTCAAAAGTTTTTTAATTTCCTTTATCTCAGCTGGGGTCATTTCACTTTTTTCCTTATTATTATTTAGTGGGGTATCTTTAAGTATTTTTTTTTCTATCAATTCATCTCCCCTTGCTTTTTTTCTTTCTTGTTTTTTCTTTTCTTTTGATTCTTCAGTAAATTCACCTTCAAGACCTTTACTGGCAATTTCTTTTAATTGATTTTTTACTTCTCCAAATGCTTCATCGATTTCTTCATAAATATCATCATCTAATTCAATACCTTTTTCTTCTGCTTCTTCTTCAAGTTTTTCTGATGCTTCTTCAAATTCATTATTCATTTTTTTAATCAACCCTTTTACATCTTTAAAATCATTTTCTCTTAATAATTTATTATACTTAACAAATAAAGTATTTACAAATTGTCTTAAACCTTTAAAAGGTTTTTCTTTTGCCCTTTGAGTTCTTGCTGCTTCTCTTTTTGCTTGTTTTTCTTCTTCTGTTAATTCTCTGCTTTGTCTTTCGACAGCTGGGGGAATATCAATATTAATTTTTTTATCTATATCATAAGCAACAATTTTACGTATTAATTGTTCTTTTGTTTCTCCATCTATTCTCAAAGGTTTTTTAAGTGATTTACCAACTTCCATTTGATTAAATTGATTTACGGCATCTTTTAAAACTGCAAGTTTTTTAACTCTTTTTAAGTTATTTATTCTTTGTGTTTTATCGGCAACTTCAAGTTTCTTTTGTTCTCTTTCTTCTTTTGTCTTTTTGGGTTTTTTTGATGGCTGTGGTTTTGGAGTATTATCTATTTTACCAATCATTCGGGGACCACTTGTATCAACTCTTTTACCTTTTGGAACTGTTCCAATCTTTACATTAACTCTTTTACCTCTTATATTTTTGGGGATTGGTGGATATGCTTTTTTTGCTGGTCTTACTTCATCTTCCTTTTTAACTTCTTTCTTAACTTCTTTCTTAACTTCTTTCTTAACTTCTTTCTTAACTTCCTTCTTCTTTCTTGTCTTTTTTGGAAATGTTTCTTCAGCAAATTTTAAAGTAATAGTTTCCTTTTTATTTATATCTCTTGTTATAAGTGCTTTTTTATGATTAATTTTATAACCTTCTTTTTCTACAAGTTTTATAATTTCTTCCCTTGTGGATTTTGGGGGAATTTTAATTGTATTGAGTTTGTTATGTGTTTTTACAAGTTTCCTTATTTCAGCTGTGGTTAATTCACCCTTATTTGGTCCTCGTTTATACGGCATTTTTAAGTAACTCTTAGAAAAATAAAATATATGTATAATTATAAAAAAATGTTAATTCATAAAAGTCATTCAAAAAAAGATATTGTAAAATTGTTTAAAATTCACGGTGTTAATATTGATGAAAGGTTAAGTAAAAGTAATATTACAAAAGATATTGAAAGATATTTAAATTTGTGTAAATTCAATGATAATATGAAAAATAAAAATATTACTGAAGTAAAGGCATATCTAAAAACCAAATCTCCAAAACAAAGACCGACAGCTGAAAAAAAGGTTGATATTATGTTTAAGGCAAAAAAGATAATTAAGTGGGCAAATAATAATTACATATTTAATGGATTAACTTATACTGATTATGAAGAACCTTATGAAGATATTATGGATATATACAAATGGGGGGATTTGAGTAGTGTTCGAAGAGCATGTAAATTTTATAATTTATGCCCCCACATAAAAAATCACGTGAACCCCGTTATTACGGATGAAGTAAGAAAAGAGTTAAATAATAATAATATTATAAAACAGCAATATGTATATAATTTAACTATTAGAAGAGCAACAAAAGATAATAAAATAATTGTTAATTTTGATTGAAGTAAATTAAGATAAAAAAAATATATGTATAAGTATAAATGAGTATTTTATTACACGGAGATTGTTTAGAAGAATTAAAATCTATTGATGATAATTCTGTAGATTTAATATTTTGTGATTTACCTTATGGACAGCTTTCTATTAAATGGGATTGTTGTATTGATTTAAATAAACTATGGATTGAAATAATGAGAATAAAAAAATTAAATACTCCAATATTTTTTACTACAACAACTAAATTTGGAGTAGAGTTAATAAACACAGCCCCGAAAAAATGCCCCTTCAGATATGATATGGTTTGGGAAAAAAATATTCCGGTTGGATTTTTAAATGCTAAACATTGCCCCCTTAGATCCCATGAAATGCTTTATGTGTTTTTTGAAAAAAGACCTTTGTATGATATATCAAGTCATATACCAAAAAGAGTAAGAATAAATAAAAAACCTTTACCGGATAATTATATACCACCATCGGAAAAAGATTTATATAGACAAACACCGGAAACTTATCATAATAGAAAAACATTATCATATACTCCAAGATTACCAACAAGTATATTAAAGGTTGATTGTAAAAGGGGTAATCATTCAACCGAAAAACCGATTGAATTAATGGAATGGATATTAAAGTATCATTCACTAGAAGGTGATGTAATACTTGATCCAACTATGGGTTCGGGTTCAATGGGAGTTGCTTGTAAAAATATGAATAGAAAATTTATCGGTATTGAAATGAATGATGATTATTATGAAACAGCTGTGAAAAGAATTGAAGAATAATTTATTCGTTAATTTGTAAATTTTTTTTGTTGATTATAAGTATAATGAAAGATTACACAAAGCAACAAAGAGATTTAAATTTTGGATTCAAAAGTGAAAATGATATACATAATATATTAGAAGAACAATTTGGAAAACTATTAAGAACAGAAAAGAACCCCGAGATGGGAAAGTATTATGAGTTTGATAAATATAATGAAGATTACTTTATTGAAATAAAAACTCGAAGAATAAGACACGATCAATATAAGTCATTATTTTTTGGAGAGAATAAATTAATTAAAGGTGATCAAATATTAAAGAGACAACCAAATATAAGAATATTTTACTTATGGAGATGTAATGATGGAATATTCGGTTGGGAACATAGAAGCAGTGAATTTAATATTTGTAAAAGGGGAAGGTATGATCGTGGCTGTGAAGAATTCGATGATTGTGTTGATATATTACAAAAAAACATAAAACCATTAAAAAATTTATTATAAATAAAGGGTCTTTAAGTATTAAATAATCATTTTTTATACTAATAATCAGTAATTATACCATTAAAAAACCTTTATAATCCATTGTTTTACTACTTAAAGAGGTATAAAAGAGGTTTAAAGAGTATATATTTTAAAACATTTACCTTTAAACCATTATTATACCATTAAAAGGGGTATAAAATTAAATTATTATGCCTTAAATAAGTATAATTAATGATTTTTTTAAGTTATTTCATCAAAATTTTTTTCTATGCTTAATATAAAATGAATAGACAAAACATATTTAAAAATAAAAACTTAAATGATAATATTAAAATGGATTCTAATAATATATTTGATATGGATGTAGAAAAATTTTTTGAACAGCTGGAAAAAGAAAATAATAATTTATGTTTATACAGACATATTGACGTTCAATTAAAAGATGGTAAGAAAATACCAAAGGGAGAAAAAAATAATATGACTACTGAACAAATTAAAAATAACAGAGGTAATCAAAATGGAAATACTCTTTCCCTTGCAGTTAAACACTGTCCAAATCTTTATGTTATTGATTATGATACAAAAGATACTGATAAATGTTTATTAAAATGTATGTTGGATGATGATAATGTTGCTTCGACACCAACACGTAAAGGTTACCATTATTATATTAAAATTAATGGCTGTCCAGAATATTCAAATCAAACAAGAGTCCATTATAAAAATATTGATATGGATTTAGTTAAGAAAAATAATATATGGGAAACTAAAAGCAGAAAAATAAAAGGTGTTATTAAAGAATATGAGTGGAGTTATATTAAAGATTTTTTAAATGTAAATAAGATGAATATTAAAAACTCTCCACCCGTTTCTCCAACTTCAAGTGATATTGAAGAAGAATATGCCGATTCCGAAGGTAAAATAGAAGTAAAAGATAAAGTTATTAATTACAATCCCACTCAATTAAAAGATTTTTTAAATTCATATAAAGAAGAATGTTATGAATATGATACTTGGATTCAAATCGGAATGGCTGTCCATAATATTACGGGGGGAGATAATGTTGGTCTTGCCCTTTTTGTTGATTGGTCTAAATTACAAAAAGATAATTTCAATTTAAAGTTTATTAAAGAAAATTGGAATTATTGGAATAACATACAACTTAAAGTTGGATTTCCATTTTTAAAAAAATTATATGATAAATATAAACCAGCAAAAGATAAGTCACTAGAAAATATATTTCTTGATAATTTAACTGATATTGAAAAAGGAGAAGGTATTGATAATGGATTAAGATGTATGAGAGAAGAAATAAATAAAAGATTAATATACATTAAACAATCTTCGAATTTTGTAGTTCCAACAACCGAGACCATTTGTAATTATGATGAAGAAGGTAATATAATAAGTAGAAGAAAAAAAGATACTTACTGTGTTAAATTATTAAAAGATATTAAAGTTGATTTTTTAAAAGAAAAGTTTGTATATACTTTTAAAAGAAGTGGAGAAGTAAAAACACTTAAAGTTGATCCATTAAAAGAATGGTTGGAATGGATTGGAAGAAATGAAAAAGAAAAAATTGAATTTGATCCAAACTGCAAGGATAACCCACATATATATAATATTTGGAGTGGTTACAATATCACGGCTGAGATTGCCGAAAATTTTGATGAAGAAGAAGCATCTCCAATATTAGATCATATAAATTATATTTGGTGTAAAAATAATATAAATGATTATGAATATGTTCTTAATTACCTTGCCCATATTATTCAAAAACCTTATATGAAAACTGGGGTATGTCTTGCCTTACGTTCAAAGCAAGGAGGAGGTAAGGGAGTTATTTTAAAACATTTAGAAAAAATAATTGGTGATAATCACTACAGTCAAAATAGTAATGCCGAAAAATTATTTGGTCACTTTAATGGATTACTTGAAGCAAAAACTCTTGTCAATCTTGATGAGGCTGTGTGGGGAGGTAATAAAAAACTCGAAGGACAAATAAAGAATCAAATAACAGAAACAAAACAAACAATCGAGAAAAAATGTATTAATCAATATAATATAAATGATTTTTGTAATTATATTATTACAACAAATTCAGAATGGTTTGCCGGAGTTGAAGAAGGTGATAGAAGATATTTTTGTTTGGAATTAGATAATAATTATGCCGGAAGAACAACAGAAAATAATGAATCTTACTTTCAAAAAATAAGAAATGTATCAAGTGAATCTTTCGCAAAGGTTTTATATAATAGAGATATATCAAACTTCAATCCAAGAAAATTTAAAAAGACTAAACTATTACAAGAACAAGTTGAAAGAAACTGGAACTCACCGAAAGTATGGTATAATAATGTAATGAAGGACGGGGGATTTTCTTACAAAGGGCATTTTATAGAATGGAATACAGTAAAGAAAATTTATCATAAAGACTATAATGAGACAGCTGAGATTATTGGTAAAAGTATTTCTTGTAAGATAGATGGAAAGAAAATTAAAAACGTTGTATATAAGAAAGATTTTATTTTTAATTGTTATGAATCTTTCTCTTATGATAATCGTAAATTTATGAATAGTGCTTTTTGGAGAGAGATTCAAAAAAATTGTTTAGATAATTTATATGATGAAAGAAGAATTCAAATTAATAATTCACGTGAACGTTTTATATTTTTACCGAGTTTGGAAGAAGCAAGGGAAAAATGGAATGAACTACAGGAATTTAAATATGATTATGAAGATGATTCAGCAGTATGGGAAAGTAGTGAAGAAGAAGATAATTAATATTTTTTTTTCTTTGATGGTTTTTTCGTAGCTGTGTATCCATCGAATACTTTTTTTGGATTTATTTTATTATCATCTTCTAAATCTTTTTTAATATTGATTTGAATTTGATTATGATCTTTGATTGGTTTTACATTTTTATTTTTAACTTTCTTCGGCATTGTTAATAATAATTACAAACATAATAATTTTAAAAGTTTATTTTTTTTTGTTAATAAAAATATAATAGTATAATATAAAATGAGTTTAATTGTCACGTCAAATGTCGCAATGGAAGATACTCCCGAATTTAGTAATTCAAATAAACCATATTCATATTCAAATAGACTTTTAAATACTATGAGAATACCCCCGATGAGTGAAATTGCCTTACAATCAGCAAAAATAAACAAGAACGGTTTATTTGTATTGGATAGATCAAACTCGGGGTTTTGTCATTATTTCGGTCCGTCGATTGGAGATGGAGCAGATGAAGTTCCCGATTTAGATTCAAGCACCACTCAACCTTTTAGAGCAGTAATCGGTGCTGGAGATGCCTTTCGTGCTGGAGATGAAAAAAATGAATTAAATGTTGAAGATATGGCTGTGGAAATTGAAAAAGGTTTAAATAATGCCGTATTTCATCCAGCATTTATTACTGGTGAAAATAGTAAAGGCACTAGTGTTGAAACTCTTTATGATAGTGATTTTAAAGGTTTTAAATTTACTACTACTCAGCAAACGGCAAAAACAACCAGAAATGCAGCAAGTATAACTTTTACTAATATATCAGCAAATAACTCATTAACGGGTTTTAATCAAAATGCCGGAGTCGTAACCACTACAAACACAAATGGTTTTTATGTTCAGAATAGAGAATATCCAATATCCCAAAATGCCGGAACTTGCACTTTTAACTTTTCGGAAGCAAATATTGGTCCGTGGATGGTCGGTTTGAGTCGTATAAATACACCAATCAATACGGCAAATGGTTATGAATATGTTCCAAATTATTATAATCTTGATGTAAATCCCCAGTCTGGACTAAGGTTAAGAGGGACTTTAAGATATGGTGATATTATAGTAATGAGGGATAAAAAGGTCGGAGGTAGATTAAGGGTATTTCAATCGGGATCAAGGACAGACCGAGCATATCAAGGTATAGAAATGAATGAAATAGACTATACAGCTGGGAATGCTGATTTTAATGAATTATATGATATTGAAACTAATACTGATGAATATAGAAAAGTCAAATTTACTCTTACTGGTGAACAAATAAAAATTGAATTAATTGATGCTGCTGACACAGCTGTGCTTTTATGTGATTTTACAACCGTAGTTGCTGCTGGAGCAGTAAAAAATGAATGTGTAAATCCAATGAATGCTGCAAAGTGGGCATTATACCCCGTTTGTGCTGCTTCGGGTAATTTTGCCGAGGGAGCAAGATCAATAACACTTGAAAGTATAGATCATTATACCAATTACCCCAGTTATGATGAAGATAATTATTATAATTATGATTGGTGGGGATGGTCTCAAAAATATAATCAAACAGCATTTTGTAAGAGTCTTGAATTAAGACCTTGGAATGATAGATCAAAAACAACTTTATTAACTCCAAAGGGAGTAAATGCCAGTGGAGGTATGAAAGATTATAACAGTCATATTATAACGGCAAGAAGTAGAAAATATGGATCGGCAACTGATTTATGTAATACACAAAATACTCTTGGATTTATGGGAGATCCAGTATCAAGACCAGCAACCGGTTCGGGCAATTTGATTACCGTTATTGAAAGTTCAAGTCCACCAAAATTAGTTTCGAATATTTCTTTATTTGTAAGATTAAATAACTTTACTCAAAATACTATGAATGCCAGACAAGGAACTCTTTCAAAAATTGTTGCTCATCTTCCCCGTTTTGATAATTCGGGTAATGAGACCGGTGGACTATATTTTGAACCCACAGCTGGATTAGTATATTTATCACTCAATAATCAACAAGAACTTTTAATCAACTCTTTTGATGTTGATATAGTTTATGAAAATGAGACACTATGCACAGCACTTACCGGTAAAACAGTTGTTTGTTTTCACGTAAGACAACAAAAAATGTGATTAAAATCATTTAAAAAAAAATCTAAACTTAATATATAGATAAAATGGATCTTACCGAAGAACAAATTCAAAAAATACTTACAACTTACAAAAATAAAAAAATAAGAGAACAACAATATTATCATAACGTATCAAAACATAAAGAAGAATTTAAAATAAAAAACAGAGAAAGAGCAAAAGAACATTATCATAATAAAGGTTATAATGTAAAAAGAAAAGAAAGATATGAAATGGATAAAAAGACAAATCAGAGTAAAGGTTTATATTACTACTATAAAAAGAAGGATAAGATTGAAGTATTTAAAGAAAAACATAAAGAGAAATATGAGATGTTGATTGAAAAGGGGATAATTAAAGATTAACTTGTTTTTTTATAATCTATTTTTAAAATATTGTATATATAAATATATAAATATGTCCGAATATGTTGATACAAAATTATTAAATTGTAATAGACTGGCAAGTGTTCAAAGTAACTCGGGGAATGATTCAAATCCAGCATTATTTACAAATACTTTGAGAGAGACAATTAAACTTGATGTTGGAGATAAAATTTCTCTTGAACGTGCTTTTGTTAATGAAATCGGGGCTGCCAATCCACAGACGATTGAATTCAAAGGTAAGGTTACGGGATCAAATCCAGTAAGCACTTATACGAATATTAATTTTGATGATCATTATTATAAAAAATCAACTACTTATGATCCAAACTACAGATTGGGGTATTATAGATCAATCACAACAACGGAAGTAAGTAATGACGAAGTTGAATTACGAGATAATCTTGCCCCCTTAGTAATTGGTTATTTTATAACTTCAAATGAATATCCAAATTATTTACAACAGCCACGGAGATTTGTTAATGATAGAGATACAAGGGGACCAACTGGAAGTGGGAGAGATTTTCCAGATGCTTACAGCAGACGTGATTCAATTGCTCAGGGGTTACCATTGGGAAATCATTCAATAAATTTAAATTGTATATGTTTTGATGATTGGGTTAAAAGAGAAGGGGAAAGTGATGAAATATTTTATAAATTAAAAGTAGATAATACAAGATATACTTTATATGTTAAAAATAAAGTTGGATATACTACGGGTTTAAGTAATGGTAATGATCGGGATCAATTTCCAACAAAATATCATAATGGAATATTTCAAGAGGGAGTTTATTATCGTGTAAGAGAAAAAATCGATATTGAAGTAAATAAAGGTTTTAATACACCTTCAGCTGTGGCAAATCAAATAACAAAAACATTAACAGAAACCAAAAATGAAAATATTTTTCAGATATATGATGCTGATGGTTTCACAAGAACAGTAACAAAAACAATTGAAACAAATACTTATAAACCGATTAATGCTCAAAATATATATAATCTTAATAGAACAACTTATGCAGCATATACAGATCAAGTATTACCAGTAACAGCAGAAAATATTTCACAAGATTCAGTTGATTATATTTCTACTTTTGGTTATATTGGAGTAAAGAGACCAGAAATTTTTGACAAAGGTCGATATATGCACGAATATCTTTCTGAAAGAACACCAATTATATATGATAGTGATGGAGTAAAAATAATTGATAGACTTGATTCTTATGAGGGTTTTCAAACTATCGAAGATAAATTGGTTAATAGAGGTCTAACTACATTAAATCAAGATCAAGAATTAGTTTTAAATATACCTTATAATGAAGATAATTTAAAAGTAATAAGAGATTTTTTCGATGCTCAGGCACTATATCCCGAATTATGGGATAATCTTCAAGACACAGTATATTTTGCTGATACTTTGAGAGGGGTTTTACATTTACCAGAAGTAACTAACAGTCGATTTTTTCATATTAATAAATATCCCACCCGAGATATTAATTCAGATATTACAAATGAAACTTTTGGTGATGATGCTTTTACTCAAAGACCAGCACCAAATAATATACAAATGACAACAACACCTTTATTTTTCAAATATGATGATAGTCAAAGAGATACATTTTATCAATATGACTTTGATGGAAATATTCCGACAGCTGCTTTTAGTTATGGATTCGCCAAACCTTTTAAATTTCAAAATTATAATCAACACGGACAAACAACAGACGTTTTATATCTTATTAAAATAAAAACTGATGGAATTGGTGGAATACCAGTCGATTTATATACTGAAGATACAACTTTGGGGGCAACTGTTAAAGGTATTTTACAAGGTAGAAGAATTGGATATGATTTTCATTCAACAGCATATTCCACAGCCATTATTACCCCTTACAGTGGTTATGCCAATACTGATATTGGAATTACTGCTCAACGTGAACACGATAGTGGAGGACAAAATAATACTGTTAATACATATCCAATGACGATTAATTGGATAAGAAGCACTGGAGATAGTTCAAATATGACTGATTTAAATCCATATATGACTCAAACTTATATTGGGGCAAATAATCCAGAAATATCATATAATACTGAGACAAATCGATTTGAGTTACAAAGATTTCATACATCTAATAACACCGGTAATAAAGCATCGGCAAATAATCCGGCAACATTTGTAAATAATAATAGTATGACACCACCAGAATCACAGACCGAAAGAGATATAAAACCAGCTACCATAAATGATCAAGCAAATCAAACAGTATATAAAATTAATCCAAGACCACCAGAATTTGGATTTTCTCCAACATTTAAACCATATTTCAGAAATAGTCAAGCATACAGAACAGTGGCATATCCAGAAAAGGCATCAGCATTAATTGGAGATAATACTGGTAAAAATACCAATTATTATGAAGGTAGAAATATAAATATAGAAGCATTAAAAATATTTGACAGCCACGGAGGTATATATATTGACAATTGGGGATTTGATGAGAGTAATTGGGAAGATAATCTTTGGGACATCTTGGGGTTTGATTATTATGCCACTAATGCCAAACCTTCACCGAAAAATGTTTTAACAAAAAGAGTAACAAATGATAATAATGATTTATTATATCGACCAACCACAAATGCTGAAATAGTAGGGACTGATACTAAAAATTATATTACAAATCAATTTGGTGCTGTTATGTATCAAACATCATTACCTTATCCAAATGGAGTTGTTCAATATAGAGCAGAAAAAATTGGATCTTATACACAATTTATATTTAACGGAGATCCAATTGACGAAGCATATTTTACTGTAGCAGCAGCACAACCATTAGAACTATTTTCAGAGATTAATATTTTAACTGTAAGCACAAGAATATCAGCAACAGATTTAAAAAAATCAGTATTAAGACCGTATTATACTATAAGATCAGATATATTAGAAGGGGCAACGGCAATCGGAGGTAATCCAACGGGAGCAAATCTTCCAATTATTTCAATTGTAGATAAGTATTCAGCAGCAAACGATTATTTCTTAGGTAATCCAAGTGGCATAACGTTCACTGTTACTAAACCTTCAATATTAACTGATATTACAACATCTATACACGACAGTGACGGAAATTATGCCAATGTAGATAAAACTTCAGCTGTGATTTATAAAATTGAAAAAATAAGAAATATTCCAAAAACTATTGTTGAAGAAATACTTGAAGAAGAAAAAAAACAAAACAAGAAAAAAAAATAATTAAAATTTGAAAATATAAATTATAATGTATAATATTATAAAAGATAATGGTTAAATATATTGAAAGGGGGTGGACACTAGAAGAAAGAAAAGAATGGTATAATGGTAGTGATCTCTGGCATACCTTAGATGATGAATGGTATGATTATTTACTTCAAAGGGAATTAAAGAAAGTATGGAGTTATTCAGAGTTAGTTGAAAGTTTAAATGAAGATGTCACAGCTGGTATGACCGTTGATGAAATATATGATAAGTATTGTTTTTAAAAAAAAAATCTTTGTTAATATAAAATGGATAATCAAACATTCAAAGAAATTGAAAATATATTACAAATAAATAAAAGGTATGATTTAATACAAGAGTTATATGAACATATTAAAATTGATGATGATTATAAACCACCAAAAAAAATAAAAAAAGAAGAGTTAAGTGAAACAGAAGGGAGTGCTGAAGAAGAAGAAAAGTATGAAGTTAATATTGATGATGACGGTTTTCAGAGTTTAAAGTAATTTTATATTTTATATTTTTAATATTTTATCATAATATAAAAATGGTAAAAATGATTATTGAAAAGGGAACTGCAAAAAATAAAAAATTCAAAGCAGTCTTTTTAGATGATAAAGGTAAGAAAATAAAAACGTCACAATTCGGTGACATCCGATATCAAGACTATACAATCCATAAAGACAAAACACGAAGAGAAAAATACAGAAGTCGTCATAAAGGGAATTTAAAGAAGGGGTCATATATGTCACCATCTCATCTTTCTTATTACATATTATGGGGGGAATCGGTGTCATTAAAAACTAATATATCTAATTATAAGAAAATGTTTAACTTAAAATAACTTAAAGTTATGGGGGGATATAATATTATTATAATGACACAAACTGAAGGTATGAGAAAATCACAACAAAAATATTATCAAACTGAAAAGGGTAGAAAGAAGTTTAAAATTAAAGATTGGAAAAGAAGAAATGTAAAATTAAGAGAAAATGAAACTTATGATGATTTATATAATATATATTTAAATACTACTAATTGTAAAGATTGTAATGTTTTATTAGTAGTTGGTAAAAGATGTAAAGATACTAAATGTTTAGATCACGACCATAAAACGGGTTATTTCAGAGATATTGTATGTCATAGTTGTAATTGTAAAAGACGTTAATAACATCCGGCAAATGGATTATACTCTTGGGGAGGTTGAACTGCTCTCCGTATAGTTGCCTTCAATGCTTCTTGTTCTCTTTCTTTTTCTTGTCTCTCTCTTTTTTCTTGTTTTCTACTTTTACGGATTTTTTCATAATTCATAATTGCTGACAGCTGTGCTTCTTCAAGATCTTCTTTCGTAAATAGTATTGATTTATTATTATTATTTGATTGAGGGGGTGGAGTATCTTCTTCTACTTCTTCTTTTAATTTTTTAACTCTTTTTACTTTTTGTGCTTTTAGTAATTCTTTTTCTTGTTTTTCTAATTCTTTATTTTCTTTTCTTTCTTTTGCTTTTTGCTTACGGACTTCCATTGCTTTTTCTCTTGCCTTCTTTAATTTTTCTTTATGCTCAGCCGTCATTGGAGGTCTCTTTTTTCTTGGTTTCCCTTTCTTTGTTAATTTCACTTCCCCTTCGGGCATATTGAATATTTCCGTAACATCCATATCTTCTCTTTTTGATTTTGCTTTTGGTAATTCATCTTCTACATCTTCTTTAATTTGTTCTTGTGTCTTATCTTTTTCTTCATCAAAATCTTCAATAGTATCAACAATATTATCTTCTTCACTACTCTCATTATCACTTGGAATAAAATCCATTTTAACTTCTGGTAAAAAACTCATTACTTTTTATTATAATTTAGAAAATAAATATCTATAAATTTTAAAAAATTATTATTTATTATTAAAAGTATTATTCAATAAATTCTTTCTCTTTTATTCTTTGAAAAGTGGAAATAATCTAATGTGCCCGGGGTAAATCTTAAAAAAAAAAAGAAATAAAAAATAATATTGTTTTTAAAAACTTTTTTTTTAGACATTTACCCCGGGCACATTAGATTATTACCGATTTTACCTTTTAATGCCTTTTAATTAAACTAATTCTTTCATTTCTACTTTTACATTATCTTTTTTATCTTCTTCTTCAATTTGTAAATTCAGCTGTGATTTACTTTGAGTTGGAAGTAATCGGGGAGTCTTTTGTTCTTCTACTTCATTTAATATTTTATCTTCTTTTTTATTCATCTTTTTTGTTTGTTCTTTTAAACCTTTCATTTCATCTTCGTTTGGTGGTCTTCTTTCACATTGAAACAAGTAACATAAATTAACCTTGCAGTGACATTTACTTTGCCATATAACTAAAAGTAAAGATCCAATTGCCCCCAATATCAAAACCACAGCCCCAGCAAATTGATCTACAGACATTTTATCAATTTCAATAATTTCATTACTTTCTTCGGACATTTAATATTTTAAAATTTTTTTATTATCATATTGAAAATATTATATAATTTATTTTATACTATGAGTGATAATTCAATAACCCCAAAACCAATTGAAGATGTAAAAAACACTTTACATTCAATAAACTCAAATATGAATAAATTGAAAACCGATCTCATTTGTATCAAAGCAGACTTATCTATTATCAAAGACTACATAAGGGAAAAAGAAAAACAAGAAAAACAAATACAAAAAGGGTGGTTTTTTAGTTAAATAAAAATATATGTATAAGTATAATGGAAAAAACAAATGATATTGCTGGAATTGATGAATCATCTCAAAAATTTTTAACTAAGTTTATACAAGATCACAGCTGTATTAAAATACTTGAAATTGGTATGGCAGACGGTATGAGTAGTATATCAATTTTAAAAGCACTAGAAGGTAAAGGGAGTTTAACCAGTATTGACCCTTATCAAAGTAGTTATTGGAGTAATAACGGATTGAAAAATATTAAAAAATTAAATTTACATAATAATCATATCTTTATTGAAAAATTTGATTATGTTGCTTTACCCGAATTATTAAGTAAAGGGGAAAAATATGATTTAATATTTGTTGATGGTTCTCATATATTCGATCACGTAATACTAAATAATTTTTATGCTGATCTATTACTAAATGTAAATGGATATTTAATTAATGATGATATGTGGATGCCAGCTGTGAAAAAAGCATATAGTTACATTGAAAACAATTATAAAAATTATGAAGTATATATGAAACACCAAAGGTTCACTCCAATATTAAAAAAAGTAAAAGAAAAACAATATCTCGGGTGGGATTTTCACGAAACATTTTAAAAATAAAATATTGTTATATAATATAATGGAAAAAATATCCGTGTGTATTCCAACATATAATAGAAGTAAATTTATACCTTTCATTTTAAGAAATCTAAAAATTCAAGATTATCCCCATAAATTACTGCAAGTTGTTATTGATGATGATGGTGATATTCCACTTATAGATAATTATGATGAATTTACTAAATCTATAAAACCCATAAAATTAAAGTATATGAGAAGTAAAAAAAAAATGACAATTGGAGAAAAAAGACACAGATTAATACAAAACTCAAATAATAATATTATTGTTTTTATGGATGATGATGATCTTTATGAACCAACATATATTTCTCACTCTTACTATGTTTTAACAAAAAATAAATGTGGCTGTGTTGGTTCAGATAAAATGATGTTTATTTATCCCCCATATACTAAAAATGATTTTTATGCCCTTGATTGTGGAAATAATAAACATCTCATACACGAAGGGACAATAATGATGAGAAAAAGTTTTTATAATAAAACAAATGGATTTTCAAAATGTAATAAGGCAGAAGGTCTTGGAATTACTCAAAGTTGTAAATTAAAAGATATTTGTTTAACTAATCCATTTTATATTATGACGGCTGTGGTTCACGGTAAAAATACAATTGATAAAGATAAGTTTAAACAAGATAATCATAAATTAGATACGTCATCAATTACTTTTGATGAAAAAACAACTGAATTTATTACTTCGGTATGTTCTGTATAACTTTACTAAAATTTCGAACTTCATTAAAATTATCCGACCATCCATCTCTCTGAGTTATTTGTATTGGTGTTATACAATACCATTTGTCTTTCTTTTGTAATGAATTTATATATTCATCATTATTATACATTCTATTATCGGGATCTTTTAATTTTAACTCTATTGACTCTTTTAAATGATTTATTAAAATATCATAATAGTGTTCTTTTACAATGTAAGAATGTAAGCAAGAAGCATGAACAACTTTCGAAAGATCATTTTCAATCTTTTCTGGTTTAACATAATTCCAACAACCTAAATACAAAACATCAAAATCATAAGTAATATATTTTTTGAATTTTTCAATAACCTTTTTTTTACCTTCTATCTTTATATCATCTTCAAATATAATAACATAATTCCAACCATTTTCTTTTGCCTTTTCTAAACAAGTAATATGTGATAAAGCACAGCCAATTAACGGTATTTGATGAGTAACAGCATTAATTCTATTTGGTTTTTTTATTCCAATTTTTTTAAGTTCATTTATGGTATTTAAATTTCTTTCTTTTCGGTGTTCAAGATTGATGTAAAAATGTTGATCCATTATATTACTTACAATAAAAAAAATTTAAATTTGAAAGTTGATTTTTAATGTAAAAAAATATCTAATATATATATATAGAATAGAAAATAAAATGATTAAAGTTTTGGAATTATTTTCGGGAACTGGATCTGTTGGAAAATGTTGTAAAAAAATTGGTTGGGAAGTTGTATCAGTTGATTTACTTTTACCAGCTGACCATAAAGTAGATATTATGGAATTTGATTATAAACAATATGATAAAGATGAATTTGATATTGTATGGGCATCACCTCCGTGCACTGAATATAGTATAGCAAAAACACAAGGAGAAAGAAAAATAGATGAAGCAAATAAAATTGTTTTAAAAACAATTGAGATAATAAATTATTTTGATTGTGAGTATTGGTTTATAGAAAATCCCCAAACCGGATTATTAAAAAATCAAAGTTTTATGAAGGATTTTAAATATGTAGATGGTGATTATTGTATGTATGGATTACCTTATAGAAAGAGAACTCGTTTTTGGACTAATAAAGAAT
>Ga0070753_1000448_pt1 | contig 25194 bp, 22 predicted proteins | sample VirMetDEL_Aug_31_FD_77441 | JGI IMG/M metagenome (GOLD analysis project Ga0070753, IMG submission 77441) | Aqueous microbial communities from the Delaware River and Bay under freshwater to marine salinity gradient to study organic matter... | ecosystem: Environmental > Aquatic > Marine > Coastal... | reverse complement strand
TTCGGAGCAAATGGCCGAGCTGTGGGAGAAGGAGATGCTCCACTCGCGGGCAGTTCAAGACCTGCCCATCAACACGGGGCTCATTTTGCGCTCAGACCGCGGCTCAGCCCTCGGCCGGGTTTCGGCTCGCGGCCAACTGCGCCTCGTGCGCGCCGACCGCGACATCTTTGGCCTCCACGGCCGCAGCGCAGAGCAGCGCCTCGCTATCGACATGCTGCTCGACCAGGAGATGGGCATCGTCTCTCTCGGTGGTCGCGCCGGCACCGGCAAGTCGGCGCTCGCCCTGTGCGCCGGCCTCGAGGCTGTGCTCGAAAAACAGCAGCACCGCAAGATCATGGTGTTCCGGCCCCTGTACGCCGTCGGTGGTCAAGAACTCGGCTTTTTGCCCGGGGATGCCGCGGAGAAAATGAACCCGTGGGCTCAAGCAGTGTTCGACACACTGGGCTCTGTGGTCTCGCAAAACGTGCTCGAGGAGGTTCTCGACCGCGGCCTTCTTGAAGTGCTCCCGCTCACCCACATTCGTGGTCGTTCACTCCACGATGCTTTTGTCATCGTCGACGAGGCGCAGAGCCTTGAGCGCAACGTGCTTCTCACGGTGCTCAGCCGCATCGGCCAGAACTCCCGAGTGGTGCTCACTCACGATGTCGCGCAGCGCGACAACCTGCGGGTTGGCAGGCACGACGGTGTCGCTTCGGTGATTGAGTCGCTCAAGGGCCATGCGCTCTTTGGGCACATCACTCTGCAGCGCAGCGAGCGCTCGGCGATCGCTGCCCTCGTTACCGAGATGTTGGAGTCGAACGAACTGGCGTGAGTGTTCACCGCGCTTGACGAGCTATCTCTATATAGCTAGATTTAGCGCATGGAGCCTTTGTCGCGAATAACCGCAGCAACAATCGATGTGTTGACCGTGCTCGAGCACGAGAAAAACAGCTGTTGGGGGCTTCTCGTGATCAAGTCGAGCGGGCGGCCCGCGGGCACCGTCTACCCGATCCTTGAACGCCTCGAACAGTCGGGGTGGGTCACCTCGAGTTGGGAAGAGGACGACTCGCGCCAAGGGCCGCGCCGCCGGTATTACGAGCTGACCGAGGATGGCGCGGCCGCGGCCCGCGCGGCGATCGGCGAGTTTGCCGCCCGAACTGCCGCCCCCGCTCGGGCCGTTGCAGCACCGGCCACTCGGGTTGTGACCGCGTGAGGTTCGCGTCGGCCGTCGCCATCGACGTGGCCGTATTTTTGTTGCCGCGACACCTCAGGGAGAGATACTGCGAGCAGTGGAACGCCGATGTGCGTGATGCCGAAGAGGCCGGTATCCAGCGCTCGGAGATTGCTCGCGGGGCACTGGCTTTTGCCGTGACCTTGGGTCGTCCCACGCCGTTCGCTCCGCAAACCGTTAGACCTGAGGTGCTTCGCCGACGTTCGCGCCTTGCAGCAGCCCTGTCATTGAGCAGCGCGCTCGTTGGCTTGAGTTTGTATGCGAACGCGGCTGGAGGTGGCGGCCAGGTCACAAACAACACGGTGCTCGACTTCATCCACTTTGTGGCCGTGAGCGTGCTCGCTCTGTTTGTGGTGGTGTCAGTTGTTGTCGCCGCGGTGTTGGTGTCGATTACTCGAGGCGTGCATCCACGAGTTCGAACGGCCGTGTGGTTGTTGATCGTGGCAGGCACCAGCCCTCTCGTAGCATCGCAACTGGATAGCACTCTCACAAACGCCTACTCGGTATATTTGACCCCCGGCGGAATCGCGTATGTTGTGGGTTTCGGTCTCGTGGTGGCCGCGAGCCTGTTGCTGGTGCGACAGTCGGGGCTGAGAGCGCGAGCAAAAAGTCAGCGATTAGTTGTGAGCGCACTTCTCACCGGCATCGCCACCCTCGCCGTGGCGGCTCTTGGATTAGTTCACGCGATTGCTGTGTGGGCAGCTCGAGACGTTCCTGAGTACTCGTGGAATATCGGCTTAGCTTGTGACGACACTGTGTGCACCGTGATCCCGGCGACGAGCGAAATGTTCGCGGCGTGGGCGCTTCTCAAAGAGCAGTTTGAGCAATTGGTTGTGTCCGTATTTGTGGTGTGGGGTATCGCCGGAGTGCTTTTTGCGATTGTGGTTGCCACCCTCGTGTTTTTCACCGGAATTCGCCCAGTCGTAGCGACAGTTGCCGCCGTAAGCGTCTTGCTCATTGCCCACGCGGGTGTCATGACCTTTTTGTACCTAGGAACCTTCAGTGCTGTTCCTGTGGTCCCGACCGACGTCATGTTTTTGCTTGGGCGATGGATGCTCGTCGCCGTCGTGCTCTACGGAGTCGGCGGCGTGCGCTTGGAGCCACGCACGCGTCGGAGCGTCGAGGAGCCCGTAGCGAGCTAGCCTGTGGCACCTCAGCGTGTTGCTCCTCAGCGTGTTGCTCCTGAGTGTGTAGCGCCCTAGCCGGGGTGGGTCATCGACAAGAGGTCGAGCTTGGCGTCGAGCACCTCGAGGGTGATCTCACCGCGCTCGACGTAGCCGAGGTCGATGACCGCTTCGCGAACGGTGATGCCCGCAGAAACTGCGTGCTTCGCGATCTTGGCGGCGGCTTCGTAGCCGATGACCTTGTTGAGCGGTGTGACGATGGCGGGGGACATCCCGGCAAAAGCTGCAGCGCGGTCGAGGTTGGCTTCGAGGCCGTCGACGGTTTTGTCGGCGAGCACTCGCGAGGAGTTCGCGAGCAAACGAATCGACTCGAGGAGCGCTGTTCCCATGACGGGAATCGCGACGTTGAGCTCAAATGAACCGGAGGCGCCAGCCCACGCGACTGTCGCGTCGTTGCCGATGACGCGCGCGGCAACCATGAGCACGGCTTCTGGCACAACCGGGTTGACCTTGCCGGGCATGATCGAGGAGCCGGGCTGGAGGTCGGGAATGTGGAGTTCGCCAAGGCCCGTGTTGGGTCCGGAGCCCATCCAGCGGAGGTCGTTGTTGATCTTGGTGAGAGACACGGCGATGATGCGCAGTGCACCCGAAGCTTCGACGAGACCGTCTCGGTTGGCTTGAGCCTCGAAGTGGTCTTTGGCTTCAACGATTGGCAGGCCGGTTTCGGCGGCGAGCAAAGCGATAACCTTTTGTGGGAAGCCAGCTGGGGTGTTGATTCCCGTGCCGACGGCGGTGCCACCGAGGGGAACTTCGGCAACGCGGGGCAGAGTGGCTTCAACGCGCTCGATGCCCAGACGAATCTGGCGAGCGTAGCCGCCGAACTCTTGGCCGAGGGTCACCGGAGTCGCGTCCATGAGGTGGGTGCGGCCCGACTTCACGGCGTTCTTCCAGAGCACGGCCTTCTTCTCGAAAGCTACAGCGAGGTAGTCGAGCGCGGGAATGAGGTCTTCAATGAGAGCGCCCGTGACGGCAACATGCACCGAGGTCGGGAACACGTCGTTCGACGACTGCGACGCGTTGACATGGTCGTTGGGGTGAACTGTGGAACCGAGGTGGCCCGTAGCGAGAGTCGCAAGAACCTCGTTCATGTTCATGTTCGACGACGTGCCAGATCCGGTCTGGTAGGTGTCGACGGGGAACTGAGCGTCGTGCACTCCTGTGATGACCTCGTCGGCAGCGGTGACGATGGCGTCGGCGATCGCGCCATCGAGAGTGCCGAGCTCTTTGTTGGCGAGAGCCGCTGCCTTTTTGATGCGCGCGAGAGCCGCAATTTGTGCGGACTCAAGGCCCTTGCCCGAGATGGGGAAGTTCTCGACGGCTCGCTGCGTCTGAGCGCTGTATAGGGCCGTCACGGGCACAAGAACGTCACCCATGGTGTCGTGCTCGACGCGGTAGTCCATTCCGTCGCGAGTGACGATGGCAGCTGGAGAGGATGTTTCGGTCACGACGGGCCTTCCGGTGTTGGTGTGCTGGCTAGTGAACTTATGAGGTACTGCGCTCTGAGCCCGAAGGCGCAGAGAGACTATGGGGCGAGCTCGAGATCGCCGAGCATGATGTCGGGAACGGCACGGCCCTCGAGAAGTTTGTAGTTGGCGCCCACAATGCCGAGGGTGCCGGCGGCAATGGCATCGCTAATGAGTTCGGATGCTTCGATGAGCTCGGCGATGGTGTCGCGCAAGTGCTCGCGGCCCACCTCTTGCGAGTCGATCGGATCTTCCGTTCCCGCCTCATTGCGTTTTGCCGTTACCCGAGCAACCGCTGGCTCAATCTTTTGAATGAGGTGGGCGATGTGCGGGGGAAGCACTGGAGCATCGGGCTCCCGAGAATCGATAGCGGCACGAACGGCTCCACACTCGTCGTGTCCGAGCACAACGATGAGCGGAACCTCGAGAACGCCCACGGCGTATTCGAGAGAGCCGATGACCGACTCGGAGATGATTTGTCCGGCGTTGCGCACAACAAACAGGTCGCCGATGCCTTTGTCGAAAATGATTTCTGCGGCGAGACGCGAGTCGCTGCATCCAAACAATGCCGCGTGAGGTGCTTGCATATTTGCGAGCTCCTCTCGGCGTTCGACGTCTTGACGGGGGTGTTCTGGCGCGCCTGCGATAAACCGCTCGTTGCCACGTGCCATCACCGCCCACGCTTTGGCGGGAGTGCGCGGGGGACCGCTTAATGGGCTCACGGGGTTACCTCCTCGATAAGAACGGGAATGTCTGCGGTGACGGCAGCGGCCATAGTGCGGAACTCGTTGGCATCTGCCGTGCCATACAGAACGTAGGTGCTGGCTCCGGATTCCGTGGTCATGGCGTATTCAAAATTGCCAGCGTCTTCGGCACCGCGGTTGTCGTAGATTTGCCACTCGAGGCCATCAATGGTCTCGACCCCAGTTGACGGGATTCCATCAAGAAGTGCAAAAAGCCAGGTGGGGTTGGTGTCGATTCCTTGAGTGAGCGCAACAAACTCTTCGCTCGGGGTGATGAAACCGATGTACCACGCGTCGATTCCGTCATCGCCCCGGCGCAGCTCAGCGTTGTTTGCTACCCACTGAGGGGAGAGAGCGGGAACCATGAGCTGGTCACTCACGTTCACTTGCGCTTGAGCGGCGATTCCCGCGAAGTCGACGGGTTCCGGCGCTGGAGGGTCGGGGCGCACAACAACGAGTACGAGTACGAGCACGATCGCGAGAGTAGCCACCATCGAATACACGAGGTTGATGAGGGTCTGGTTTGCGCGGTGTTTGCGAGAGTTCTCCGCTTTGCGGGCAGCCGTTTCTTCAGGAGTTTCTGGTCGGCCAAGTTCGGCAACGATTGCCGGCGGTTTTTGTTTGGTGAGGGATGCTGCCATGACTACGAGGCCGTACCCTCGTCGCCAGCGGAGCTAGCTTTGCCCGCGGCTGCGGCGCCAGAACGCGCGGCATCAAGCCTGGCTTTTGCGCCGAGCAACCACTCTTCGCATCGTGCCGCGAGTGCTTCGCCGCGTTCCCACAGCGCTAGCGACTCTTCGAGAGTCGACGATCCCTGTTCGAGTTCGGTGACAACCCTGATGAGTTCGTCTCGAGCGTGCTCATAGCTGAGGGATTCAACATCTGCGTTCGGGGAAGTAGCCACGGGGTAATTCTACCTAGCCTTGCTGGAAGCGTTCGTGCTCTTGCTCTCGACAGTGACGTCGATGCGCCCTGTCGCGAGAGTGAGAAGGAGGGGAGTGCCTGCCGGGGCATCTGTGGCGTCCCGCAGGGCCGCGCCGCTAGGCAATTGGGCGATCGAATAGCCTCGCTCGAGAGTGCGCTGAGGAGAGAGAGCCCGCAGGTGCGTGGTCAGTTCGACAACTCTCGTTGACGCTACGTCGATTGCGCGTTCGGTGAGTTCTCTACCTCGAGCGACGCCGCGAGCGAGCTCTTCGGCTCGAGACTCGATAAGCCAAGACGAGTTGGCGAGAGCGGGCCGAGAGCGAATTGAATCGAGACGGTCCACTTCGCGGCTGATGAGGCTCGTGAGGCGCAAGCCGATGCGCCCGCGAACTTCGCGGACTCGCGCGAGTTCTTCCGCAACATCCGGAACAACTCTCTTGGCTGCATCTGTCGGAGTGGATGCGCGCACATCGGCGACCTCGTCGAGAAGTGGTCTGTCTGCCTCATGCCCGATGGCGCTGATGAGCGGCGTCTCGCACTCGGATGCCGCACGAACGAGTGCTTCGTCGCTAAAGGCCAAAAGGTTCTGGAAGTCGCCTCCACCGCGGGCAACGATGATGACGTCTACTTCGGGGTCGGCGTCGAGCGCGCGAATGCCCGCGATCACTTCGCCGACAGCACGATCACCTTGAACTGCGGCATGGGCCACCCGGAACGTGACTGCGGGCCATCGCAATTGTGCATTGCGCAGCACATCTTTTTCGGCGTCACTGTCTTTGCCCGTGACGAGTCCGATACAGGAAGGCAAAAAAGGGAGAGGCTTTTTGCGCGACTCGTCGAAGAGTCCTTCTGCGCGGAGTTTCTGACGCAGCTTCTCGAGTCTCTCGAGAAGGTCGCCAAGCCCGACGTGTTTCATGTCGAGTACTTGCATGGTGAGGGTGCCGGCTTTTACCCAATAATTGGGTTTGACGAGTGCGATCACTCGATCGCCTTGTTTCAAGTCATCGGGGAGCTGGGCCTTAACTGAAGACCACACACTGAATCCAACAGTCGCGTCAACGTCGAGGTCTTTGAGTTTTCCGTAGACGTTTCCGCCGGAGACGCTCCACTGGGTTATTTCGCCTTCGATCCATACGCTGCCCAAGCGGTCGATCCAGCCCTTGATCTTGGTTGAGAGCACACTCACGGGCCACGGCGCGTCAACTGTGGCTGGTGCTTCAACGATCGTCACGGTGCCTCCTTGGCTCGGTTGTTAAGGCTACCTGCAACGGCTGTCGCTTGAACCTCCCGGGCGAGATCACTGCAGTATGCCCGCTACTCACAGAGAGCGCCCCGTATAATTTTTTGAATGAGCACCATTTCGAACGGCCGAGTTGAGTCTTTCGCGATCCCGCCCATTCCGGCGCGGCGCGACAAGCTCGAGAATCGTCCTGTTGGAGCGCCGAAACGTGTGATCCTTGCTGCTCCTCGTGGTTATTGCGCGGGAGTAGATCGCGCGGTCATTGCAGTGGAGAAAGCGCTCGACCACTACGGTGCTCCCGTCTACGTGCGCAAACAAATTGTGCACAATATCCACGTCGTTACGACCTTGGAAGACAAGGGCGCGATTTTTGTTGATGATGTCGACGAAGTGCCCGTCGGTTCTCACATTGTGTTCAGCGCCCATGGGGTGTCTCCAGCAGTTGTTAAAGGCGCGGCCGACCGCGAGCTTCAAGCGATCGATGCGACGTGCCCGCTCGTTACGAAAGTTCATCGCGAGGCTGTGCGTTTCGCGAGGGACGACTTCGAAATTTTGCTGATCGGTCATGAGGGTCACGAAGAAGTCGAAGGAACCATGGGCCACGCGCCAGAGCGCACGACCCTCGTGAATAGTCCCGCCGATGTGCCCAACATCGTTGTGAAGAACCCCGACCACCTCGTGTGGCTTTCGCAGACCACACTGAGCGTCGACGAAACAATGGAGACCGTGAGGCTTCTGCGCGAGCGGTTTCCCAACCTTCAAGACCCACCGAGCGACGACATTTGTTATGCAACTCAGAACCGCCAAGTTGCCATAAAAAAAGTCGCTCAGGATGCCCAACTCGTGATCGTCGTCGGTAGCGCCAATAGCTCCAACACTGTCCGCCTCGTCGATGTCGCTCTGGAAAACGGAGCGAAAGCCGCGTACCGCGTGGACTATGCGAGCGAAATCAAACAAGAGTGGCTCGACGGAGTATCGACTATCGGTGTGACCTCCGGCGCTTCAGTGCCCGAAGTTCTCGTTCAAGAGGTTCTTACCGATCTCGCCGACGCCGGCTACCTCGATGTGAGCCAAGTTGTCACGGCAGAGGAAGACCTCATGTTCTCTTTACCCAAGGAATTGCGCACTGATCCGAGTGGCAACGCCGATTCTCGGGGCCTTGGTGGCCGCGTTCGCAAACTCGACTGGCAGCAGTAGTAGTGGCCGACGAGAGGCCACGGCCGCAATACGGAGAGTATGCGACGCCCGAGGAACAGGTTCTTGCCGGTGGTATCGCGGTGCCGCCACGCGATCAGTCTCCGGTTCAGGAGAGCTCCACAAGCGCTCGCTCAACCACGGCACATGCCAAGGACTCTCTTTCCTTGCCCAAGCCTGAAGCGAGCATTGGTGGCGCGGCCTCTTCGGGGATCAACGCTCAACTCGCTCGTGAGCGACGACCGCTCGATACTTTTGTGACAACGTTTGTGTTGTCGCTGTCAGCTTTCCTGGTCATCAGCACGAGTGGCAGCTGGGCTGATCTTCCTGGGTCACTCATCGCGACCTACAAACAATTGGGATACGGCGAGTTCACGAGTATCGAATTCGCCTCGACCATGGGAACCGTGATTGCCGTTGTGCAATCGGTGCTGTTGATTGGTGCCGCTCTCGTGTCGATTCTGAGATTGCGCGCCACGCGTTCCTCGTGGTGGGTGCCAGTAGTTTTTGGGCTTGCCTCGATACTCCTCACCATCGTTCTTATGGCCATAGTCATGATGACTGATCCTGCGCTCGCTGCGTACATCGCAACCCAACAGTAGAAACATCGATCGCTGCCGAGAACGTGTATCGGCGCGGTGTGTACAGCGTGGCGCTTACTGTGGTTATCTGAAGCCGTGACAGCTACCGACGACCGCATCGTCATCCTGCCGAGGGATGTCGCGGCTCGAGTCATGTCTACTGCGCTCGCTCGCGGCACTCTTGCCGTCGCGCTCACGAGTCTCGTCACGAGTATCCCGATTCTCATTGACGTTTTTTTGCACCACAATGTGGCAGACAGACTCGCAGTTCCCCTCGTGTGTCTCGTCGCCATGACGGTTTTGGCGACGTTCTGCGGGCTCAGACCGTCGACGGGTGCGCGGATTGCGTATTTGCTGGTTGGCGGGGTCATTGCCTTCGTGTACACGGTGTCTGTGCTCTCGGCAGATCCGAGTCTGAACAGTGATTCGCAGTATGTGGCCAATCGGGTCAGCTTCATTCTTGTTCTCGTTAGTGCCGCTAGCGCCGGACCGATTGCAGGTGCAGCGTGGATTGTTGGTGGCTTTGCGACTGCGATGGCCGTGTCACTTGTGTCGTCACTTTTTTTGGGTGTCCGCGTGGATTCTGGTCTCGCGCCACTCATTGCTCTGACGGTTGCTCTCGCCAGTTTTATTGCGGTCACGTTCGAGAGTCGTAGCAGAGCTCGCATGGTCCCCGATCTGGCTCGCCTTGAGGAAGAGACGAGGCTTCTCGCGCTCGAGAGCCAGTTTGAACAGCGAGCGGCGGCTATCGTGCACGACACAGTTTTGGGCGATCTCGCCGCCGTCATGAGCTCGGCTGACGACGTCGATGAGCGAATGCGTGCAAAGTTCCTTGCCGACGTGGCGACTCTTGCTGACCCGTCGTGGCTCAGTGACAGTTCTTCATTCGAGCCGACTGTGCCCGTCGACAGTGAGATACGAATGGCCCTCGCAACCCTGGCGATGGAGTACCAATGGCGCGGATTGACGGTCAATACGTCGGGCAACTACGCGAATGTCGTTGGTATCTCGCCCGGCGCTGCGACGGCCCTCGTTGCGGCGATTCGGGCGTGTTTGGAGAACATCCTCAGGCACGCGAAGTGCGACTCAGCCGACCTTGTTTTTGATTCTTCCGAACATCGGCTCACTGCCATGGTTGTCGACAGCGGAGTCGGTTTTGATCCGGCGAATATCGCCGACGATCGGCTGGGAATCCGCACGTCGATTGTGGGTCGTATTGAGGAGCACGCGGGGACCGTGAAGGTGTGGTCGCGAGTGGGTGCCGGCACGTCAGTTGTCATCACCCTCCCCACGGTCCGTGCCGAGCGGAGCGCTAATGACTGATTCGCTGTGGCGCAGGTCTCCGCAACAAACGGACCCGTTGAGTTGGTTCACCAGACCGCGTATCCCCGTGTTGTTCTCTTCTCTCCTGTTGGTCTATGGCGCCGTGTCCATTGCGTTTTGGTGGGACTTCCTGTGGGAACCGTGGATTGATGTTGTCGCCTTGGTTTTTGCGTGTTCCGCAACACTTGTTGTTGTGTTGTCGACACGTCCAATGCGCACCGTGCACTATGCGACGACGAGTGTGATTCCGATAATTCTTGTTCTGTCGGCCGTCGTGCTCTCAACAATCAATGGCAGAAGTTCTCTCGTGCCCGTGCAGCACTGGTGGATCCCCGCAGGAGTTGGATTTGTCATTGGAACGCTGTCGCCGTTCACTTCTCTCAAGCGAACACTGTTTAACGGCGTCATCCTGACTGCCGCTGTGGGTTTCGGTGCTCTCATAGGTTTTACCGAACCCGAGAGAGTGTGGCCGCCCATAAGCACGGTGTTGATTGCTGTTAACGGCACGCTCGGGTCTACGGCTGCCGCTGGAGTTGTCGTGTGGATGCTCGTGACAACTACCCAGAAAGTGTTTGATCAACGATCCAAAGACTTTGCCTCGGGTGGGGAGTCCGATGAAGACGTAGCGCTCCGGGTTGAGCGCCGCACTCTTGCGAGGGTGGGCACTCGTGTCGCCCCGTTTTTGCAAGGGATTGCGGAGTCTGGCGTCATTACATCCGAGGATCGCGCCTTGGCCGGACAAATGGCGAGGCGCTTGCGCACAGACCTCATTGGTCAAGCCAATAGGAGTTGGCTTGAATCGATTGCGCTCTACGGCCCGCTCTACGTTGTCGATCCCGACCACCGCGCTGATGAAATGACGAGTATTCAGCGCACCGCGCTGCGCGGGTTGTTGGAACAAATCATGCGTGACCCAATGACACACGACGGCCGCTTGCTTATCGAACTGCGAGGTCAACCGGATGGCTCGACCGCCGTGGGCGTGACCGTTGATGTCGATCTGCCCGAGGGGCGCCGAATCGCCATCATCGCGCCGTATTACCTCACTCTTCAAACGGCTGTCGATGACTTGCGCTGGGACGGAACTAAAGAGTCCCTTAACTTCACGATGCCCACTCCGGGTGAGTCCGGAGGGGCATCGTGAGTTGTACTGAATCGCGGATTGAGCCGTGGAGGCTCGACGCGAGTTAGGCGGAGATCGAGTTCCCAGCGGATCCGAGCTGGTGGGTTGCTTCGACAACGCGCACGGCGAGAGCCGACTCAGCGGTCTTGCCCCACGCGCGTGGGTCGTAGACCTTCTTGTTCCCGACTTCGCCGTCGACCTTGAGGAAGCCGTCGTAGTTGCGCAGCACAGTGTCGGCAATCGAACGGCTGAAGGCGTACTGGGTGTCGGTGTCGATGTTCATCTTCACAACACCGTTGGCGACTGCCGTTGCGATCTCTTCGTTGGTCGAGCCCGATCCGCCGTGGAAGACGAGGTCGAGGGGGAAAGCCGCGGTGCCGTACTTGGCGGCGAGGCCATCCTGAATCTCTTTGAGGAGTTCCGGCTTGAGCTGAACGTTGCCTGGCTTGTACACGCCGTGCACGTTGCCGAACGTGAGGGCGGCCATGTAGCGACCCTGTTCGCCGAAGCCAAGAGCCTCTACTGTCGCGATTGCGTCGTCAAGGGTTGTGTAGAGGTGCTCGTTGATGTCGTGGCTAACGCCGTCTTCCTCGCCACCGACAACGCCGATCTCTACTTCGAGAATGGCGTTGATCGCCTTCATGCGGGGCAGGATCTCTTTGGCGATCTCGAGGTTTTCGGCGAGAGGCACGGCCGATCCGTCCCACATGTGCGATTGGAAGATGGGGTTGCCACCGGCAGCCACTTGAGCTTCGCTCGCGCTGATGAGCGGGAGGAGGAAGTCGTCGAGAGCATTCTTGGGGCAGTGGTCGGTGTGGAGTGCAACGGTGATCGGGTAGTTTTTGGCAACCTCGGTGGCGAAAGCAGCAAAAGCAAGAGCTCCGGATGCGCGTGCCTTGACGCTCTGGCCGGCGAAGTAGTCTGCGCCACCCGTTGTCACCTGGATGATGCCGTCTGAGCCAGCGTCTGCGAGGCCCTGCAGGATGCCGTTAATTGTCGATGACGATGAGGCGTTGATCGCTGGGAAAGCGAAGCCTTTCGACTTAGCACCGTCGAGCATTTCTGCGTACTGTTCCGGGGTGGCGATGGGCATGGGCTTTTCCTCCTGCAAATGAGCGGTCGAGGAAAGTCTAGCGAGAGCCGCGGGGCGAGGTCGCTCACAAGCTCGAGGCGTTACGCTGGGGTTTCCAAGAATCGGGGGTGGTCACTGTGGCGAGAGAGTCTCTAGTCGAGATGGCCACCAACTCGATAATTGACGACATCATCGATGGCGTTTTGGTTCAAGGCGAGGCATTGCCGTCTGAGGCAGACTTGGCTGAAAAGCTCGGGGTGAGTCGCTTGACCCTCCGTGAAGCTTTGCGCATCTTGCAATCTCAGAACGTTGTCGGGGTTGTTCCGGGGCGTCGCGGCACGGTCAATCCGATTTCGGAATGGTCGGGAATTGAACCGATTCTTCGGGCAGCGATTCACGCGGCTGACCCCGCGAGTGCTTCACTGCAACTCATTCAGGTGCGCAGAATGATTGAGACGGGCGCGGCGGAGCTTGCGGCAACGAGACGAAGTGGCGAGCAACTTGTGGCTCTTGGGGCCCGATTGGACGACATGCGTTTGGCTCACGATGCCGGCGATGTCGATGCCTTTGTCGCAGCAGATATCGCGTTCCATGACGTGATTTTTGAAGCTAGTGGCAACGTTTTTTTGAGGGTACTGCTCAAGCCTCTCGGTGATTTCATGTATGAGCGCAGGTTTGAGACCTCGGCTGTAACTCTTGTCCAGGAGCACGCTATCGCCAAACACGCAGCGGTTCTCGATGCTGTGGAACGTGGCGATTCCGCTGACGCCAAACTCGCCATGGATGACCACATGAACCAGACGGAAAGTGACCTCGTTACGTACGTGTTGTCTCGCCCCTAACCTGTCGGCTCTGCTCCACAATGCACACCTCCTTGACAGATTCCTTTTGCTCGTGCAAGATATCTGATATCTGACACCCGGCAGATTACAAAGGAGTAAGGCTATGAACGAGCAGTCGCTGCTGGAGCGCTTTGCGCCATCCGTGCCCGTTGACCCTCGCGACGTGGCAGCCCGAGTCGCCGCATCCGGGGTCACGTTCTTCGTTCTTGATGACGACCCAACGGGAACGCAGTCGGTGGCAAACCTCCCCGTAATCACGAGTTGGTCGAGCGACGACATTCGTTGGGCGCTCGACTCCAACAGCCCAGCCGTCTACGTACTTACCAACACTCGAAGCCTTGGCCCACGAGAAGCAGAAGCCCGCAACCGAGAGATAGTCGAAGCGACCGTCGCGGTCGCTCGCGCAACCTCGCGCGCGGTTGCCTTCGTGAGCAGGGGAGACAGCACACTTCGTGGTCACTACCCTCTCGAAACCGATACCCTCGCCGACGCGCTCGTGGCCGAAGGCTTCGCGCAGCCCAACGGAGTTGTGATTGTTCCAGCATTCCCAGATGCCGGTCGAGTCACCATCGACAGCGTGCACTACTACCGCACCGGGGGCGTGCTCACTCCCGTAGGCGAGACCGAGTTCGCGGCTGACGCAACTTTTGGTTATTCGAGCTCGAACCTCATCGATTGGGTAGTCGAGAAACACGACGGCGAGATTGATGCTTCGAGCGTCATCGCTCTCACTCTCGACGTCGTTCGTCAGGGACCAGAAGCCATAGCCGCTGTCTTGCGGACCGCTCACGATGCCGCACCGATCGTCGTTGACGTCGTAGTGGAAGATGACATGCGTCTTCTCGCGCTCGGGCTAGCACTAGTTGAAGCCGAAGGCTCGACCTTCATTTATCGGGTCGGCCCACCGTTTATGCGAGCGCGAATCGGTCAAGAAATCGCTTCCCCTATTACCCCCGGCCAGCTTGATCACGTTGCACACCCCGAACACGGGGGCCTCATCGTCGTGGGCTCCCACGTCGACCTCACCACACGCCAACTTGCTGCCCTTCGCGCGGCGCACCCTGACACCGTCGCCGTCGAAATCGACGTGGCAACGATCACCAACCCCGAACTTCGCGAGGCGCACATTGACGAGGTTGTCGGCGCTGTAACTGCCGCACTGCAAACCGGCAACGCAATAGTCAACACGAGCCGCGCGCTCGTGACCGCGGCTACGGCCCAAGAGAGCCTCGCGATCTCGAGAGAAGTATCGGCCGCCGTCGTCACTGTTGTGCAGCGCGTTCTCGCCGAGTGCCCACCGCAGTTCGTCATCGCTAAGGGCGGTATCACGTCGAGCGACGTCGCAACCTTCGGACTCTCAATCCATCGCGCGATCGTCGCGGGCCCCATGCTCCCCGGCATCGTGTCGCTGTGGGAGCCCGTCGATGGGCCGGCCCGTGGCATCCCGTACATAGTTTTTGCCGGCAATGTCGGCGACGAGGATTCGCTCGTTGCTGTAGTCGACACTTTTACTGCAGCGGCCGCAGCCCGGCGCGCATAACCCTTCTTTCTATTTGGAGCACACATTGAGCAACTACACGGTCGCAGTTCTTGGCCTCGGGGCCATGGGCCTTCCCATGGCAACGCGCCTAGCCACCGAGCTTTCGGTTAACGGATTCGACATCGCTCCCGAGCGGCTCGCTCTTGCCGAAGCCGCGGGAATCACCCCACACGACTCCGCACAATCTGCTGCGAGAGGCGCGGATGCTGTTCTGCTCGCCGTGCGCAACGGCGAGCAGTTGCGCGACGTGCTTTTTGGCGAAGCAGGCATCATTGATGTGCTCTCCGCTGGCTCGGTTGTCATCATGACGAGCACCGTCGGGGTGGATGCCGTAACCGACGTCGCGGCATCCCTCGCGCCCTTCGGAGTCGAACTCGTTGACGCCCCACTGAGCGGTGGCCCCGTGCGTGCCGGTCTCGGCGACTTGCTCATCGTTGTTGGCGCTGTTCCGGCTGCGCTCGAGAACGCTCGCCCCGTGCTCGAACTGCTCGCCTCAACCCTCAGCATCATCGGCGCGAAGCCTGGAGATGGTCAGGCGTTCAAGACCGTCAACCAGTTGTTGTGTGGCATCCACATTGCTGCTGCCGCCGAAGCTCTCGCTCTTGCTGAAACTTTGGGGCTCGACACGGCGAGCACTCTCGACACTCTCGCGGCAGGAGCCGCCGGCTCCTTCATGCTCGCCAATCGTGGTCCTCGCATGCTTGAGGCCTACGACGAGGGTGGCGCAGAGGTGCTCAGTCGTCTCGACATTTTTGTCAAAGACATGGGCATCGTCACGGCGGCTGCGCGCAGCGCGGGTCTCGCAACACCGCTCGCAACAGCCGCGGAACAAATGTATTTGCTCGGCCAAGCTCACGGCCTCGCGGCAGAAGATGACTCGGCCGTCATTCGTGTCGTAGCGCCGAACCGCGCCTCCTAGATCCCTTAGCCACCACGCAGTACCCCTCCAGCACCATCCCTTCAATTAGCATCACGTCAAAGGAGACATCCCATGGAAACACCTGTATTGCTCGCTATAGCTGCGGGAGGCATCGCGCTGCTGTTGCTTTTGATCATCAGATTCAAAGTACCGGCCTTTGTGGCTTTGCTTGCCGTGAGCCTTATCGTCGCGCTCGCCGCGGGCATTCCGCTCGCTACATTCCTGCCACTGAAGACACCCCAGAAAAGCTCGGTGTGATCCAAGTGGTGATCGCCGGCATGGGCGGCACCCTCGGAACTGTCGCGGTGCTCGTTGCCCTGGGTGCGATGCTCGGCAAGCTCATCGAGATCTCCGGTGGAGCATCGAGCCTCGCCGGTCGCTTCACCGGTTGGCTTGGCCCGAAGCGAGTCTCCGCGGCTCTCACTGGCGCTGCTCTCGTACTCGCAATTCCGGTGTTCTTCGACGTCGGATTCATCATTCTTGTGCCGATCATCTACGGATTCAGCAAGGCAGCGGGCCTCAACCCCGTGAAGTTCGGGCTTCCGATTGCCGGAATCATGCTCGCGGTTCACGTTGCCGTGCCTCCCCACCCCGGAATCGTCGGCGGCGCAGCGTTGCTCGATGCTGATCTCGGCTGGGTGACCATCCTCGGTCTCGCGATTTGTGTGCCGCTCGGTTTCTTGTCGCACTACGTCGCCAAGCTCATCAACCGCCGCGACTTTACGATGCTCGCAGCGACCGCAGAGCAGTTCAACTCATTTGGGGCGTCGACTGTTGCAGAGAACGGTTCACGCACCGGAACGCTGACCAAGACCGAAGCGCCGCCGAGCGTGTGGACGATCCTCACCCTCATCCTCGTTCCTTTGCTCATGATCATGACGGGAACCGTCGCATCAACTCTCTTGCCAGCAGGTGACCCCCTGCGCCCGCTGTTTGGATTCATCGGTGCACCGATCTTCGCTCTGCTCGTCGCGCTCATCCTCGCCTACTTCCTTCTCGCGGTTCGTCGTGGGTGGAGCCTCAGCCACACCGGTGAAGTTCTCGAGTCGGCTCTTCCTCCAACCGCAGTTGTCATCCTCGTGACCGGCGCTGGCGGAATCTTCGCGAAGGTTCTCACCGAGAGCGGAGTTGGCGCGGCTCTGTCGACAACACTCGCAGCTACCGGTCTGCCGATCCTCGTACTCGCTTTCGCGATTGCTGCTGTGCTACGTATTTCGCAAGGTTCTGCGACCGTTGCGATTCTCACAACCTCGGGAATCGTCGCATCGAGCGTCATCGACGGTGGCTTCGCTCCCGTGCAAGTAGCCCTGCTCGCTCTCGCTATTGCCTTCGGTTCGCTCGGCTTCTCCCACGTCAACGACTCGGGATTCTGGGTTGTCACGAGGTATCTGGGGCTCAGTGTTGCCGATGGTTTGCGCAGCTGGACCGTGCTCACGACCGTGCTCGGTCTCGCCGGATTCGCTCTCGTGAGCGTCATCTGGGCAGTAGTCGCAGGAATCGGTGGCTAGTAACACCTCCTCCAATCTGGGCGGCCACGTTGTGCATTTCGCGACGTGGCCGTTCGGGTTTCACCAGGTGGATTGCCCAGGGCGGTCGGGCGCACACGCCGCTGGACCGACCCCGCCCAGAGCTCCTCCCGATAGACTTGTGCCGCGAACATCCGTTTATGCGGATTCCCACCACGGCGCACCGATCGATTATTCGACACGCAACTCGCAAAGGATTCGCCCGTGGTCAGCACAGATACAGGTTCGCTCTTCCTCCACCCCGACCGGAACCTCGGAATGGAACTCGTTCGCGCGACAGAGGCCGCGGCAATTCGCGCGACCCCCTACATTGGCAAGGGTGACAAACTCGCGGCCGATGGCGCGGCAGTCGACGCCATGCGCAAGTTTCTTGGCACCGTGAACTTTGCCGGTGTTGTTGTCATTGGTGAGGGTGAAAAAGACAAAGCGCCCATGTTGTACAACGGCGAGATGGTGGGCAACGGCAAGGGTCCAGCGTGCGACATCGCTGTTGACCCTATCGATGGAACGTCCCTCACAGCCTCGGGCCGCCAGAACGCTTTGAGCATGATCGCCGTTGCCGACCGGGGCTCGATGCTCGACGCATCAATGGTGTTCTACATGGACAAAATTGTCACGGGCGCTGAAGGCATCGGCGTCGTAGACATTCGCCAACCCATCGGTGAAAACATCCGCGCTCTCGCGAAGGCTCTCGGCAAGCCGATCGACGAAATGGTCATCGCCGTGCTCGATCGTCCTCGTCACGCTCAGCTCATCGAAGACATCAGGGCGGCAGGCGCAGGAACTCGCCTCATGCTCGACGGAGATGTTGCAGGTGGCATCAATGCGGCCATGTACGGCAAGCGCATCGACATGTGTGTTGGCACCGGAGGTAGCCCCGAAGGAGTCGCCACGGCGTGTGCGATCAAAGCCCTGGGAGGTTTCATCCAGGGCAGGCTCGCCCCCACGACCGACGAAGAAAAAAACAAGGGGCTGGATGCGGGCCTCAGATTCGACCACGTCTACGAGGCAAACGACCTTGTGAGCAGTGACAACACGTACTTCGTCGCCACGGGAGTTACCGACGGTGGGCTCGTCGCGGGGGTGCGGCGCAAGGGGCCGGTCATCCACACCGAGAGCATCGTGCTGCGAGGAAACTCGGGCACAATTCGCCGCGTCGCGGCCGATCATTTGGCTCACAAGTGGCTCGACGCTGACGCGCTCTAGTCAGCCAGGCTCGGGGGAGTTGGGGCTGGGTACTCCAGCCGCAGCATCCCGCGAAAAATTGTTCATCCCGATGGCGTATTTGTCTCGCGCGGTTTAAGGCGCACACTTGAACAAATGCTCGCGAAAATTCTCACAAAATATCTGCGCCCCTATCGCTGGTTGTTGTTTGGCGTCGTCGTCTTTCAGCTCGCTCAATCGATTGCCTCGCTGTATCTCCCGGCCCTCAACGCCGACATCATCGACAAGGGCATTGCGACCGGTGACACCGGCTACATCCTCTCCGTCGGCGGGGTCATGGTGCTCATCACTCTCGTGCAGATCGCGTGCGCGATCACTGCCGTGTACTTCGGAGCGCGAGTGGCTATGGCCCTCGGTCGTGATTTGCGCGGTGGGGTTTTCGCTCACGTCGGCACGTTCTCCGAACGCGAAGTGACTCAGTTCGGTGCCCCCTCGCTCATCACGCGCACGACCAATGACGTGCAGCAAGTGCAAATGCTTGTGCTCATGACGTGCACGATGCTCGTGACGGCACCCATCACCGCTGTCGGCGGCATCGTCATGGCTTTGCAGCAAGACGTCGAGTTGTCGATAATCATGGCCGTTGCCATTCCCGTGCTGCTGGTCGCCGTGAGCCTCATCGTTGTGCGCATGGTTCCGTTGTTCAGGGTCATGCAAGAGCGCATCGACACGGTCAACCGCGTGCTGCGAGAGCAACTGACGGGCATGCGCGTCGTGCGCGCTTTCGTTCGAGAAAATCGCGAGGTCGCCAGATTTGATGACGCCAATGTGGGTGTGACAGAAATGGCGCTTCGGGCAGGCCGACTGTTTGCCCTCATGTTCCCGGTAGTTCTTCTTGTTCTCAACGTATCGAGCGTTGCCGTTTTGTGGTTCGGTTCGTACCGCATCGAGGCGGGCAACATGCAAATTGGTGCACTCACCGCCTTCCTCGGCTACCTCATTCAGATTCTGATGGCCGTCTTCATGGCAACCTTCATCGCCGTGCTGCTTCCTCGCGCCGCAGTCTCGGCCGACCGCATCGGCGAAGTTCTTGAGACCCCGTCGTCGGTTGTGCTGCCCACGAACCCCGTGGTTGTGGGGGAGTCGAGCGGACTCGTTGAGTTGCGCGGCGTGACATTCGAGTACCCGGGGGCCGAGCATCCGGTGCTCTCCGAGGTGAGTTTGCGTGCTGAGCGTGGCACGATGACGGCGATCATCGGTAGCACGGGCGCTGGCAAGACCACTCTCGTGAACCTGCTGCCGAGGCTCATCGATGTAACGGCGGGCAGTGTGCTCATTGATGGTGTCGATGTGCGCGATCTCGATGCCGAATCTCTCTGGAGCCGCATCGGTTTGGTTCCCCAAAAGCCGTACCTGTTCTCCGGCACTGTCGCGAGTAATCTGCGGTTTGGCAAGCCAGAAGCCACCGACGAAGAACTGTGGGCGGCTCTTCGAATCGCTCAAGCCGAAGACTTCGTGCGCGAAATGCCCAACGGCCTCGACTCGGCGATTGCTCAAGGTGGCACGACGGTTTCTGGTGGTCAACGCCAAAGGCTCGCGATTGCGAGGGCGCTCGTGAAGCGGCCCGAGATTTACGTTTTTGACGACTCCTTCTCGGCCCTCGATACGGCGACGGATGCCCGCTTGCGCGCAGCGCTCCGCCGCGAGGTCGCCGACGCCACTCTCATCGTTGTCGCGCAGCGGGTTGCGACGGTTCAAGGCGCCGACCAGATTCTGGTGATCGAGGACGGCCGGATCGTCGCTCGAGGAACGCACACTGAGCTTCTGGAATCGAGTACAACCTATGCAGAAATTGTTGATAGCCAGTTGCGAGCGGAGGTAGGCGCGTGAGTTCTACAACCTCTAGGCCTTCGGGCCCTCCGGCAGGTCAGCGTCGCGGCCCCATGGGTGGTCCGATGGGCGGAATGCAAGGCGCCCCGGCCGAAAAGGCCATGACTTTTGGTCCTTCGGCTAAGAGGCTCGTCGGCAGGCTGCGCCCCGAACGCACGTTCGTCTTTATCGTCATAGCTTTCGGCGTTGTAAGCGTTGTGCTCAACGTTCTCGGGCCAGCGTTGCTCGGCCAAGCAACCAACATCATTGTTGACGGGGTGTTTGGCAACAGCGACGGCTCTGGAGCTGTGGGCGCGGGAACGGGCATCGACTTCGACGCTTTACACGTTGCCCTTGGCATTGTACTGCTCGTCTACGTTTTTGCTTCGATCTTTTCGTGGGCCCAGGCGTATCTTCTCAACGGTGTGACGCAACGCACCGTCTACAGGTTGCGCCAAGAGGTGCAGGCCAAGCTCAACAGACTGCCCCTCCGGTATTTCGACACAGTGCAGCGCGGTGAAGTGCTCAGCCGAGTGACCAACGACATCGACAACATTTCGCAAAGCTTGCAGCAGAGCCTGAGCCAAATGCTCACGTCTCTGCTCACCGTCATCGGTGTTGTTGTCATGATGTTTGTTATCTCTCCCGTGCTTGCTCTTGTCTCGCTCATCACCATTCCGCTCACTCTCGTGATCACCGCTGTCATTGCTAAGCGCTCGCAAAAGCTTTTTGTTGCTCAGTGGAAGCACACTGGTGAGTTGAATGCCCAGATCGAGGAGACCTTCACGGGTCACGCCCTCGTCAAGGTCTACGGTCGCCAGCAAGCTGTCGAGCGCGAGTTTCTGGAGAAAAACGAGCAGCTTTTCACGGCGAGTTTTGGCGCCCAGTTTGTGAGCGGCATCATCATGCCCGCGATCACTTTTGTCGGAAACATCGTCTACGTGGCGATTGCTGTCGTCGGTGGGCTCTTGGTCACAGGAGGCGCGATGACTATTGGTGGGGTTCAAGCCTTCATTCAGTACTCTCGCCAGTTCACTCAGCCACTCAGCCAACTTGGCTCGATGGCCAACCTTTTGCAATCGGGAGTCGCGAGCGCCGAGCGAGTGTTCGAGTTGCTCGATGCCCCAGAGCAAAGCGCCGACCCCGAGCCCGCAGCGGTGCCGTCAACTTCGACGGGTCGACTCGTGTTCGAGAACGTCTCCTTCAGCTACGACCCAGAGAAGCCGCTCATTAGCGACCTCTCGCTTACGGCAGAGCCCGGCCAGACTATAGCCATTGTTGGGCCGACGGGAGCGGGCAAAACCACTCTCGTGAACCTCATGATGCGGTTCTATGAGCTCGACGGCGGCCGCATCACTCTGGACGGTGTCACCATCGCCGACATGACGCGGGAAGACTTGCGCTCGCGCATGGGAATGGTGCTTCAAGACACCTGGCTGTTCGGTGGCACGATTCGCGAGAACATCGCTTACGGTCGCCCCGAGGCATCAGAAGACGAGATCATGGATGCCGCGCGCGCCACCTATGTCGACCGCTTCGTGCACTCTCTTCCCCTGGGATACGACACCGTGCTCGACGACGACGGTTCCAACATCAGCGCTGGAGAGAAGCAACTGCTCACGATCGCGCGCGCGTTCCTCGCGAAGCCGAGCGTGCTCATCCTCGATGAAGCGACAAGCTCGGTAGATACTCGCACGGAGGTTCTCGTGCAACACGCCATGGCAGCTCTCCGCAAGGATCGCACGAGTTTTGTTATCGCGCACCGGTTGTCGACCATTCGCGACGCCGACCTCATCCTCGTGATGGAAGCCGGCCGCATTGTCGAGCAGGGAACTCACGAGCAGTTGCTGAAGTCTCAGGGTGCCTATTCTGCGCTCTACGAAGCGCAGTTTGCTGCGGCTCCTGCCGACGCGCAAGAAGCCGTGCCGGCTTCGAGCTAGCGGGCAGTTCGCTGGCGGCTGGCTCCGGCTACCGCCGACTAACTGTCGGCGGGGCCGGGCGACTCGAGTCCGGGGAGCTCTGTCTCGTCGAGGTTCAGCTCGGCCGCCGTCAGGTGTTTGGGCGTGAGATCTACGTGGGTGGCGTCGCCGATGACTTTCGATTCGTCGAGGGCGTTGAGTTTACGGGCAGTCACGAGTACACGTGACTCGAGCGAGGTGGCGAACTGGTTGTAGCTGTTGACTGTCGAGTCGATCGAGCGGCGCAGTTTGTCGGCGTGCTCAGAGAGGGTCGATAGTCTCGCGTAGAGCTCTTTGCCGAGGTCGAATAGTCGCTTGGCATCTTCGGTGAGCACGTCTTGCTGCCACGAGAATGCGACGGTTTTGAGCACCGACCACAGGGTGACGGGGGAGGCGAGAGCGACCCTCTTGCTGAAGGCGTAATCCATGATCGAGGGGTCGGCTTCCATGGCGGCCGAGACAAGCGATTCGCTCGGGATGAACGCGATAACCAGTTCGGGGCTCGCGTCGAGACCTGCCCAATACGCTTTGCTCGCGAGAGTGTCGATGTGCCCGCGAATGACCTTGACGTGTTGCTTGATGAGGGCTTCACGGCGGGCTGCTTCTTCGCCGACGGCGGTTGCCGGAATCTGGTTGGCTTCGAGGAAAGCCGCGAAAGGAACCTTGGCGTCGACGGCGATATTTTTGCCGCCGGGCAAATGGATGACCATGTCGGGGCGGCCGGCTCCGGCATCCGAGGTAATGCTCGATTGCACGTCGAAATCGACGCGCTCGATGAGGCCAGCCGCTTGCACGACGTTGCGCAATTGGGTTTCTCCCCACACGCCTCTCGTGGAGTTGTTGCGCAGGGCCGAGGCGAGGGATTCGGCGGTCGACCGCAAACGTTCTTCCGACTCTGTCGCGCTCTTGAGCTGCTGGCTCAACTCACCGTGCTGAAGGTTGCGTTGCGACTCAAGGTCGGTGACCTTCTGTTGCATAGTGCGAAGGGTTTCTTGCACGGGGCTCAGGGCTTGAAGCACTTTGGACTCCGACCGCTCGCGTTCGGCTTGAGCCACTTGCTCGGCTCTGCTGCGCTCAACAAACTCGGTGAACTGGCTCTGCTGAATACCGAGTTGCTCGCGAAGGCCCGCAGCCGTCGCTTGAATGGCTGCAAGCTCAGCCGCCAGCTCGCCGCGAGACTGAGCTTCCTGGGCGCGAATCTCTGCGACAGCCGCGAGGTGTTGCGCTTCGAGCACGGCCGGATCGGTCGCTACAGCGCCGGCCGCGCGACGCGATAGGCCGAGGAACCGGCCAGCGAGCCAGCCGATGAGAGCACCAAGGGCGATTCCAACGACGAGGCCGATAAGCAAAGCAACAATGGGGTCCATGTTCCCAGTGTGTCAGGCTCCGCCGACACCGTAGGGTGAAACCATGGCTTCGCCCGCACCTGATCCGCTAGATGTCAGCACCGACGATTTGCGTTACCTCCTTGCCGTGGCGCGCACGGGCCGCCTCATCTCGGCTGCAACGCTGCTCGGAGTCGACCACACAACGGTGCGGCGTCGCATCGACAGGCTTGAGGCAGCTCTCGGCGTGAGGCTCCTTGATCGCGGCGTCGACGGCTGGGAGCTCACCGCCATTGGCCGCGATGTTGCCGAGCGGGCGGCGCCACTCGAGCACCTCGTGGAGCAAGTTGTGGGGGCGGCATCCGGCGGCGACAACAGTGTGCGCGGCACCGTGCGCATAGTCGCGCCCGAAGGCTTCGGCACGCTGTTTGTGGCGCCCGCGGTGGCGCGGCTGCAGGCCGAGCATCCGGGAATCACGCTCGAGTTGGTCACGTCGACGCGCCCTCTTAGCCTCCGGGGTTCGGGCTACGACCTCGCGATCACCGTTGGCTCGTCGGCGAGCTCGAGGCTCACGGCGGAGCCTCTCGCGCCGTATTCGCTCAGACTCTACGCTTCGCCCGAGTATCTCGCGGCTTTCCCGCCCATTCGCACGCTCGCCGACCTCGAAACCCACCGCTTGGTTTTTTATGTGGATGCCCTGCTCACAGTGCGCGAGCTCGACCTCGCTCCCGTGCTCACGGGAATGCACGTGGGTTTTGGTTCGACGAACGTTTTTGCCCAACTGGAGGCGACGAGGCGCGGAGCCGGTATCGGGCTGCTGCACGCATTTATGGGGGAGGGCGACCCCGCTCTCGTACCCGTTTTGCCCGCCGAGGTTGATTTCCGTCTGCAGTTTTCGGTGTCGGTCAGGCGAGACAGCCTGGCTCTCGAGGCCGTGTCGATGGTGCGCGAAGCGATCGCCGCAGAGGTGCGCGAGAGGCAGCACGAGCTCACGCCCAACTAGGTGTGACGGTGCCAGGGGGCGCGCGCGAGCTGCAGGGCAGCGCTGCCGGGCTCATCTGCGTTTCTGCACATGTCGTGTGCGTGAGTGGGGCTTGATCGCAGATGCTGTGGCGAGCAGACTAGAGCCACAACCAGCGGAAGGCACAACCCCATGACCGAGATCATCGAACACTGGATCAACGGCGAGAGCGTCACGGGCGTCTCAACTCGCACTGCTCCCGTCTACAACCCGGCAACCGGTGCCGTGCAGCGCGAAGTGCGCCTCGCCACAGTGGGAGACGTTGATGTTGCCGTAGCCGCGGCCAAGGCTGCCCTCCCCGCGTGGTCAGGTGCTTCGTGGAGCAAACGCCAGAGTGTCATGTTTGCGTTCCGCGAACTGCTCAACGCCCGCAAGGGTGAGGTTGCCGCAATCCTCACCAACGAGCACGGCAAGGTGACGTCCGACGCTTTGGGCGAAGTTGCTCGTGGCCTCGAGGTTGTGGAGTTTGCGACATCCATGCCGCACTTGGCTAAGGGCGAGTACAGCGAAAACGTGTCGACGGGTGTCGACGTGTATTCGCTGCGCCAGGCCATCGGTGTTGTGGGTATCATCAGCCCCTTCAACTTTCCCGCGATGGTGCCGCTGTGGTTCTTTCCGATCGCTATCGCGGCCGGCAACACCGTTGTGCTCAAGCCCTCAGAGAAAGACCCCTCGGCCGCGATCTGGATGGCCAAGTTGCTGAAAGAGGCGGGCCTTCCCGATGGCGTCTTCAATGTCGTTCACGGTGACAAAGAGTCGGTGGATGCCCTCCTCGAGCACGACGACGTTGCCTCCATCTCGTTTGTTGGGTCGACCCCCATCGCGAAGTACATTTACGAGACCGCGTCGAAGCACGGCAAGCGAGTGCAAGCTCTCGGCGGCGCCAAAAACCACATGCTCGTGCTGCCGGATGCCGACCTCGACCTCGTCGCAGACTCGGCGATCAACGCCGGTTTCGGTTCGGCGGGCGAAC
>Ga0070753_1000447_pt1 | contig 25221 bp, 23 predicted proteins | sample VirMetDEL_Aug_31_FD_77441 | JGI IMG/M metagenome (GOLD analysis project Ga0070753, IMG submission 77441) | Aqueous microbial communities from the Delaware River and Bay under freshwater to marine salinity gradient to study organic matter... | ecosystem: Environmental > Aquatic > Marine > Coastal... | reverse complement strand
GACGTCGCGAGTGGTCTTCGCGATGTGCTCCACGTCGTCTTGCATTTCCATGACGAAGCAATTGGCGAGCTGCGGATAAATGGTTCCGGCGTTGACGAGAGTGGACCCCGCGGCGAGGTACTCGAGCTTCGACATCTTCTCGTAGAAGGCGATAGCGGTGTCGTTGGGGTTGGCCTCATTGAGGCTCAGGCCCATGGCTATGCGCATCCAGAAGTACTGAGGAACTTCGAGGGCGTCACCGTTGCGGCCCTTGATGCCGTAACGGTTGTTGAGGGTTACAACACCGATGTACTTGAGAAGTTCGTCGTGAGCAGGCTCAAGGTGGGTAGCCAAGTAGTCGAGGTCAAACATTGACACGAGCCTCGGGTCGAGGAGGCCTTCGTCGACTCCACGAGTGACGTTTGCTGCAAAGTGGGAGCGGTGCAGGTCTTTGAGCTGTTCTGCGGAGGTGTAGTCACCGAGAACTCGCTTGTAAATGGTTTTGAGCAAGAGGCGAGCGGCGACGATATCGAAGGCTGGGTCGTCCTTGACGTTTTGGAGCGCGACCTGGATGACAGCTTCGTCAAGTTGCTGGGTTGTGATGCCATCGAAGAGCGTCAATTCGAGCTCCGACGCAATTTGCGTTACCCACGTGATGTTGTCGTCGAGATCTGCACTCGCGTGCTCGATCGCGAGGTTGATTTTGTTGGCGTCATACGGCTCTCGTTCGCCGTTGCGCTTAACTACTGTGATTCCCACGTGCCTGCTCCTCTAAAAACGCCAAAAAACGCCAAAAACGGCTTCGATATTCGAAATCTCGTTTAGCGGTTCAATCACTATATATCGTGCCCCTGATAGGGGTCGAATACTAGATATAGTGGGCGTGTCATCCACAGCTGTGGATAACTTCACCGACTTTTCCACAGGGCAAACCACGCCTCTGACAGCAAAAATTCGCCAAAATACGGGGCTCAACCGCAGCTAAGCTGGGATTCTCGTGAGTAGCTATTCCAACCTTCTAAAAACCCCCGGTGTTGCGCGCATCATTGCGGCACAACTGACCGCCAGGTTCCCCTTCGGCATGCTCTCGCTTGCCTACCTTCTCCACATCGAACAAAAGACCGGCTCCTATGGCTCCGCCGGTCTCGTCCTCGCCGCGACGAGCATCGGGCAAGCCATCGCCGGCCCCCTCACGAGCCGGTGGATGGGCGTGTGGGGAATGCGCAAAGTGCTCACCCTCACGCTGGTGGTGTGCGCGACATCCATCGCCACTATGGCGTTTGTCGACATGAGCGTTCCGCTCTACATGCTCGTCGGGTTTATCGGCGGACTCAGCATGCCGCCCATTCAGCCCGCGGTGCGCACCATATACCCCAAGATGGTCAACTCCAAACAGCTCACAGCCCTGTTTTCACTGGATGCCTCGGCTCAAGAAATCATCTGGGTGGCTGGCCCGGTCATCACGACGTTCGTCGCCCTGCAGATCTCGACGACGCTCGCGATTGTCACGGCGGGCGCGTTCCTGGTTGTCGGTGGCATGTGGTTCATCCTCTCGCCCGAAGTGGGGCAAGTGCGCATCCCGCGCAGCAAACGCAAGCTCGGCGTTGTGCTCACGAGGCCCGCCGTTATGCTGTCGACCATCACGGGGTTTTTGCTTGTCGGTGCGTGCGCTGCGGTCGAAGCCGCGGTTGTCGCGACGTTCGGCCACGGCGGGCTGGAAGCCGGCGTCGTGCTCGCTATCTTCGCGATCGGATCACTCGTTGGTGGCCTGTCGCTCGGTCACGTGCCGATTGGACCGTGGGCGATGACGAGGCGCATGTTCCTCGTTTTTGTTGGCATGGCGCTCGCCATGGCATCGCTCAACTTCTGGTGGTTGTCGTTCGCACTGCTCATTGCGGGAATTGGAATCGCTCCAGCTCTCGCTGTGATGTTTGCGATTGTGTCGGCAACGGTGAAATTCAGCGACACTGCTGAAGCCTACGGCTGGATCGGCACGGGGCAACTTATTGGCGCAGCACTCGGTTCGGCAGCCGCTGGATTCCTCATCGACGCCAACGGCGCGCTTGGCGGTTTTTTTGCCGCGGCCGCTTTCGCGTTTTTTGGATTCCTTATCCCGCTGTTTTTGCGCAGCTGGCACCCCGACTTGCGCGGGCGCGAACTCACGTCTCTGCCCGACACGGCACCAGTGCCCATCCAACCGAGCTAACGGCAGTGGCTGCACAATGCTGAGCATTGTGCGCCGCGCGGCGGTTTGTGGCGCGCGCGCACGTTCGTAAACGCACAATCGCCACAAACCTCAGCAGCGCACGAGCACGGCCCGGCCCGGCGCGCGGCCTAGCGCAACGGCGCGAGCACCTCGGAGAGAGCAACGAGCTCGGCGAGCGCTGCGTTCAGAGCCTTCGACTCTCTCTCGGAGGGCTCGAACACTCCGTCAACGATGCGTGCGCCAACTCCCGTCATCTCCACCGCAGTAGCGGTTTTGATGAGCCGCACCGTCGTGAGCACGGGGTCGAGAGCCATCGCCGCCCGAGTGCCCGCAGAGGTACCTCCGTAACTCACCACAGTCACGGCTTTGTTGCTCCACTCTTTCGCAAGGAAGTCGATCGCGTTTTTGAGGGCAGGTGAGTAGCTGTGGTTGTACTCGGGGGTAACAAAAATGAATGCGTCCGCGGCATCCACGCGCTTCGACCAGTCGATGGTGTGTTGCTTGGTGTACTTCCCCGCAAACGGATGATGCGGCTCATCCATAAATGGAAGTGCAAGTTCTGCGAGATCGACAAAGTCGACGTCAAACCCGTCGACTGTGTCGGCAACCCCGTGAACCCATTGCGAAACGGGTAGGCCCACTCGGCCTGGGCGTACAGAACCAACAATTATCATCACGGTAGTCATGATGTGAAGAACCGCAACGAGCTCCGGCTCATTCCCGCCACGCGCACATGAGGCGGGAGCGAGAGGGAACCGAGTTGCCGTCGAGGAGTCGCCACCTCCTACCAGCGAGGGTGCACGCTCTCACGGAAGTATCGATCATAGATGTCGACGATTTTTGTCGTGACGTCGACTCCAAAGTGCGGAACGCTGCCCGCCGAAGCATTACTTTCGGCTTGAGCGGTGTTGCGCGCACCAGGAATAACCGTGGTAACTCCGTCAAGTTGAGCAACCCATGCGAGAGCCGCGACGGCGGGCGTCAGTCCAAGCCCTGCTGCAATGTCGGCGAACTCGCCAGATGCGACGAGGCCCTTATCGAAGTCAACTCCCGAGAAGGTTTCTCCAACGTCAAAAGCCGCTCCGTCGCGGTTGTAGGTGCGATGGTCGTTGTCGGCAAAGACCGTGTCTTTCGAGTATTTGCCGGTCAAGAGACCCGAAGCGAGAGGTACGCGGGTAATGACGGCAACGCCTGCTTCGACCGCCGCGGGAAGAACGCGCTCAAGCGGCTTGAGCCTGAATGCGTTGAGAATGATTTGCACACTCGCGAGATTGGGGCGAGCTATTGCCGTGAGAGCTTCGTCGACTTTCTCAACGCTCACGCCGTACCGAGCGATTGCACCTTCATCCACGAGGGTGTCGAGGGCGTCAAATACTTCGTCGCTCGAGAAGACTTCTGTCGGCGGGCAGTGCAATTGCACGAGGTCGAGGGTGTCCACGCGCAGGTTGGTGCGCGAGCGATCGATCCACGTGCGGAAATTGGCGAGAGAGTAGTTCTCGGTCTTTTGTTCTTCGCGGCGACCCATCTTGGTTGCCACAAAAATATCCAGCCCGGGGTTGTCGGCAAGGTAACCGCCGATGATCTGTTCGCTTCTGCCGTCACCGTAGACATCGGCGGTGTCAAAGAAGGTCACCCCTTTATCGACGGATGCCGCGAGCACAGCCCTCGCGTCATCTTCGCTGACGTCACCCCAGTCGGCCCCCAACTGCCAGGTACCGAGTCCGATGACCGATACGGGTGTGCCAAGGCGTGGTGCGGTGCGTATTTCCATGACTCCAGAGTACGGGGCGCGCGGTCACGCGATGACAGCGGCGACGGCTTTAGCGAGTCTCTTTCGGATGAGGTGGTCGTTGGCGTCGACACGATGCACGCTGACGTGGCGCATTTGGGCGACGATGGTGATCCCACCGACAAAAACGAAGGGGTCGAAACTTCCGTAAACGATGTCGATGGGGACTTTAACGTTGGCGACGTCGCTCACTGTTGTTTGCGATACGATCGAGTTTTGCAGCGACAGCACAAACGCGTTCCAGTTGCGTTCGCTCACTTCTAGGACATTTTTGATGGGCGAGAGTCGGTCAAGAAATGACGCACTCGACTTCGTGAAGGACTTGTTGACTCGAAGATATTCGTAGGCCGACAGATAGGCGCCCATCGCTGCCTTCTGAATGGGGTCGGCTATGGCCGATGGTGACACGTAGATGGGGGGCGACACCATAACCAGTCGGGAGACTTGTGACGGGTTTTGGGAGGCGTATCTGGCCGAGATGAGGCTTCCCATCGAGTGACCGACGAGTACAAACGGAGCACGAAGGTGTAGAGAGTCGATAGCGCGTGCAACAGCCTCGACATGTTCAGCAATCGTGTAGGTGGCGTTCTCTGGCGTCGGCGATTCGCCGAAGCCAAGGAGGTCCATGGCGATGACCCTGTGTTTGCCTGTGAGAAGTGGCGTGAGTTCTTTGAAGGTTGTCGAGGACGACGCGATTCCGTGAATGAGGATGACGACGGGGCCCTCGCCCTCGTCGACAGCGATGTGGAGGAGCGGCACGTTGCGCCGCCGCCAATTCCGGAACCAACCCATGTCTCAATTATCGCCGCTGAGCCTGAAGCGCGACTGAGTGACGCTCAAATCGTGACATTCGTTGGGTAGCGCTTTGTTTGCCAGCGGCGATACCGTGACCGTATGAAGCGCTCAGTGAAAGCAACAGCAACAGCCGTTCCAGCCTTCGTGCTCGCACTCGGGCTTTCGCTCTCGGGGTGCTCGGCGGCGTCCACGATGAGTAGCGGAGACTACGCAAGCGAGGAGTCGTTCAGCCAGAGCGACTCCGGGGGAAGCGATTCTATTGAGCCTCAACTGGCTGTCGAACACTTCGACGGCGTCACGGCGGTCACCGACAATCGAGAGGTCATCACCACCGGGCAGGTGACGATTACGGCCGAAGAGCCGATCGTTGCAGCCGATGAAGCGATCCGTATCACCGCGGCCGCCGGTGGCCGAGTTGATGCCCGCACCGAGCAAGCCCCCGTTAATGGTGATAAGGGAAGTGCCACGCTCACGTTGCGGTTGCCGTCGGCGACACTCACGGCATCCATCGACAAATTGAAGAAGCTCGGTGACGTCGAGCAGATTTCCTTGGCAAGCCTGGATGTGACAACTCAAGCTCGAGACATCGATGCACGAATCACTGCCCTTGAGGCCGCAGTCGGCAGACTACTTGCGTTGCTCTCCACAGCTTCAGACACGAAAACTCTTATCGAACTCGAAACGGCCGTCTCAGAGCGTCAAGCTGAGCTTGAGAGCCTCACGTCGCAGCGCCGGTACCTGAGCGACCAAGTGAGTCTGTCGACTATTGAACTCACTCTCATTTCTGTCGCTGATGCACCCATCGACGAGCCCGTGAACTTCTGGACGGGGCTTTCCACGGGCTGGTCTTCTCTCGTGGCTGCCGCTAGCGGCCTCCTCATCGTTGTGGGTGTTTTGCTGCCGTGGCTTGTTGTTGGCGGGATCATCGCTGCCGCAATAGTTGTGATTGTTCGGCTTCAGAAGCGCACAGCACGGCCGCAGCCGACACCTCTACCGGCGGCGGCGCCTTCGGCGACCGAGGCAGACGCCTCCAAAAAATAGGGAGCCCGCACGAGCGCTGTTAGGCTCAATCCATGCCCGTTCGCATAGAAAAAGTCGATCTCCCCGGGATCGGCACGAGACATGACGTCATCACCGAAGGTGGGCGCCGCATTGGCGTTGTTGCGCACCGTACGGGCGAGCGCGAAATTGCAGTTTTTGACGTCTCCGATCCCGATGCCTGTAGGGCGTCAGTGAGCCTCACCGATGGTGAGGCTGCGGCCCTCGCCGACGTTTTGGGAACGTCGGTGCTCATGAGCGAACTTGCGAACATTCGTGAACAAGCCGCGGGGCTCGCCACCGAACAATTGGTGCTTCCAGCAAGCTCACCATTTGCCGGAGGAGTACTTGGCGACACTAAAGCACGCACACGCACGAGTACGTCAATTGTCGCGATTGTCCGCGGCGCAGACGTGATCCCCTCCCCCGGGCCTGACGCGCCACTATTCGCGGGCGACACTATCGTCGCTGTTGGAACGCGCACTGGCCTCGACGCCCTAGCAACTCTGCTCGCTGGCCCCGCCTAAGCTGCCGTGCACGAAATAACCCTGCTCCTCATCGAAGTGGGGGCGTTGCTGCTGGGCTTGAGCCTTCTTGCGCGAGTTGCGGCACGCTTCGGAATTTCCCCGATCCCCCTCTACTTGCTCGCTGGACTCGCTTTTGGCACTGGTGGACTAGTGCCACTATCGGCAAGCACTGAGTTTTTTGCTATCGGCGCCGAGATTGGCGTGATCCTGTTGCTCGCCATGCTTGGCCTCGAATACACGGCGAGCGAGCTCATGGGTAACCTCTCATCCTCCCGCTGGGCCGGGTTTCTGGATGCCCTCTTCAACGCGCTACCCGGAGCAGCCTTCGCTCTCTTGCTCGGCTGGGGGCCGGTCGCAGCTGTTGCTCTCGCCGGCGTGACGTGGGTGTCGAGCTCGGGCGTTGTCGCCAAAGTGCTGCGGGACCTGCAGAGGTTGAGCAACCGCGAGACTCCCACAATTCTGTCGATTCTTGTCATGGAAGATCTCGCGATGGCGTTTTATCTTCCCGTGTTGTCTGCGCTCGTGATTGGCGCGGGCATCCTTGAGGGTGCGACGGCTCTGGTTATCTCGGTAGTTGTTGTGCTCATCATTTTGGTTGCGGCGCTCAAGTTTGGTCGGGTGATCTCCGCGTTGTTCACACCTAACCACCCAGAGTCGTTGTTGCTCGGAGTTCTCGGGCTCACCATGCTCATCGCTGGATTGGCGCAGCAAGTTAACGTCTCGGCTGCCGTTGGAGCGTTCCTCGTTGGCATCGCCCTCTCCGGGCCTGTCGCGCACAATGCCCAGCAGTTGTTGTCACCGCTCAGAGATTTGTTTGCAGCAGTGTTTTTTGTTTTCTTCGGTCTCTCGACGAACCCCGCCGATATCGTTCCCGTACTCTTGCCTGCAGCGCTCTTGGCCGTAGTGACCATGGCGACAAAAACTTTCTCGGGCTACTTGGCTGCCAAGAAGGCTGGAATCGGCGTTCCCGGTCGCTGGCGCACGGGCCTCGCGCTTACCCCGAGAGGCGAATTCTCGATTGTTATCGCGGGGCTTGCTGTCGGCGCAGGGGTCGAGCCGCAACTGGCTCCCTTCGCCACCGCCTACGTTCTCATCACTGTTGTGTGTGGGCCCTTGCTTGCCCGCATCCCCGACACCGAGTGGTTCCAGAACGCTGTGATCCCCAAAGCCGTTCGGCCCACAACAACCGTGGCCTGACTTCGCACCGAACGGTGCTCCCGGCAACCCTAGCCACCTGGGCGAGCTAGGCGAGCATGTCGCGAACCATGGGAACAACCTTCGTTCCATACAGCTCGATGGCATGTATGAGGTCGCCGTGTGGGAGCGGGCCTGCACTGTATTTGAGGTCGAACCTTGAGATGCCGAGAGCCTTGGCCGTGTTCGCAATCTTGGTAGCCACAGTCTCGGGCGAGCCCACATAGAGCGAGCCGTTCGGGCCCGCCTCGTGATCGAACTCGGCTTTCGTCATCGAGGGCCAGCCACGCTCGCGGCCAATACGGTCACGCATGACCGAATAGTGAGGCCACAGGAGTTCCTTAGCCTCGTCATCGGTGTCGGCCACAAATCCTGGCGAGTGGACACCGATCGGAAGGATCGGTTGCTCCAGCTGAGCGAGAGCACGGTGGTAGAGGTCAACGTACGGCGCAAAACGCACGGGGTCGCCACCGATGATCGCGAGCATGAGCGGCAAACCGTGTCGAGCCGCACGCACAACGGATTCCGGGCTTCCACCAACACCAATCCAGGTGCGTATCGAGCCACCCTCGGTTGTTGGGTAGACCTGCTGCTCGTTGAGAGCTGGTCGAGTCGAACCTTCCCACGTCACGGGCTTTTCTTTGAGCAACTCAACAAATAGCTCCAGCTTCTCTTCAAACAGGCGCTCGTAGTCGCTCAACTCGAAACCAAAAAGTGGGAACGACTCTGTAAAGGAACCGCGGCCCAGGATGACCTCTGCGCGGCCCGAGGAGACAGCATCCAGCGTGGCGAAACGCTGGAACACACGAATAGGGTCATCAGAGCTCAGGACGGTTACGGCCGAGCCCAGGTGGATGCGTTTCGTCTTGCCTGCAATAGCGGCAAGCACGGTTTCGGGGGCGGAGACCGCAAAGTCGTCGCGGTGGTGTTCCCCAACACCGAAGAAGTCGAGTCCCACCTCATCGGCAAGCACGGCCTCGTCCACGACGTCGCGAATCACTTGCGCGTACGGGAGCCGCTCGCCCGCGGCATCCACGGTGACGTCACCGAAGGTGTCGAGGCCAAGCTCGAGGTGTCGAGTGGTGTTTTCTGTCACTGTGTATCTCCCGGAGTGCCTGTGAATCGCTTGTATTCATGCGAACGTATACATAGTAACGAGAAGTGATGGAGAGTAATTCCCTGGAATGCGGGTTATTCCGCGGAACGGCGAACTGCCACAACCGTGACATCGTCGGTGCCTGCCGTGCTCTTCGCGAGATCGTAGATAGCATTCACAGCGACTTCGGCTGAGTCGGATCCGACAAAAATGCCGGCAACGTGCTCCATAGAGTCGAGTGAGCCGTCAAAAATATCGAGCACGCCGTCGCTAAAAGAAACGAACGTATCTCCTGGCGCGAGGAAAACAGAGTGCAAGCCCCAGGCCCGCCCGAGACCGGTTCCCAATGGCAAGTCGTTGTGCGCCAATTGATCCCACGAGCCGTCAGCTCTGACGTGAAGCGTCAATCCGTGGCCACCATCGACGTAATCGATGCGCGAATCCGCGGTGTGCAATCGGCAGTGTAAAACCGTGACAAATGACCCGCTCGAACTCAAGTCTTCGTCGAGCAATTGGGCTGCCTGCTCGACAGCGGCATCGATACCCCATGACTCGTCGGCTGTTCTCAACACAGCCCGCACGGTTGCCGCAATAATTGCCGCACCAACACCCTTGCCCATGACGTCGGCGAGTGTGAATATAAGCCCATCGTCAGCTTCGTGCCAATCGAAGAAGTCGCCGCTCACCGCACGCGCGGGAGCAGACGCTCCAACAACTTCGAAGCCCGGTACGGCAACATTGCGAGTGGGCAAAAGAGCGCGTTGCACTTTCGCTGCGCGGTCGCTTTCGGTCTCTCTCGTCATTTCTTCTTGAATCCACAAAGCGACAAGACCCAGTTGCACAACGTGATCTGTCGTAAATTCTCGAGACGTACGGTCCATGAGGGCAAGACAACCGATGACCATTCCGTCACCTGAACGTAGCGGGTAGCCAATGTAGGAGAGCATTCGATCCCGGTCGCCGTTGACCCACGGACTGTCTTTTAGCACTGGGTCCTCGAGAGCATTCGCCACCCAGTGCGGCTCTTCGCTAGACACCACTCGCTCGGTGAAGGAGCCGGGATATTCGGACTCCGCCGCAGTGAAACCGTGCCTCGACTTGTACCAGATTCTGGTTCCGTCGACGAGAGCAACCATGCCAAAAGCCATGTCGAAGTATGTCGCTATGAGCCCAACAACTCTGTCAAACCGTGCTTCTGGCCCTGTTCCGATAAGCGACAGTGCTCGAGCTACCGCAATGAGTTCTGCAGCCCGTTCACTACTCGGCATGGCCTGGACCGCCTGGAACAGATTTTCCAATCCTGCGCATCAAATGCCAGCGGTTTCGGCCACTCGCGCGGTCGTAGGAGACAGAGTGAACGAGAGAGTGAATGATCGATAGCCCTCGCCCCTCTTCTGAAGCAAGATCAGGCATTTTTGGCGCAGAGAGTGAGACGTTACCGGGGCGCCCGGAGTCGAACAACTCTGCGGTGAGGGTGTCTCCCGTGCAACGAATCACCAACTCACACGACAACCCTGAACCGTCATCAGCATGTTTCATAACGTTGCTCGACAACTCAATAAGCGCTGTCTCAAATGAAAAGCGATCCGTCATCGACACTGCTGGAAGACGCTCCCAAAACACCGAAAGTAGTTCGTGTACGGTATCCACCGTTGAGGGAGGCGCGTCAAAGACTATTCGAGCTTTCTCGTGCGAAAAACCCATAGAAGCACCTCGATCTCCGGTTTCAGAGAAATTCTACGTGAGAGAGCTCGAATTCGAGTCGCTCCATGTCTGATCGAGAACACAATTGGGTGGCCGGGCTCATGGTCGTTGCCGAGCCCGCCGCCACCGCCGCGCGAAACGCATCGTCGGGCGAACGATCTTGAGACATCCGCAACACAAATGCGCCGAGAAAACTGTCACCCGCGCCGACAGTGCTGACGACGGGAACCGTGGGCACTTCGAGCCGAATAACCCCCGTGGCTGAAGCAAGAATCGCACCGTCGCCGCCCAGCGTCAGCGCGACAAACTCTGCCTTCCCCTGCTCTACAAGGCTGGATGCCGCCTCCACTTGCTCTTCAACGCTCGACAGTTCTCGACCCACAAACTCGCCCAACTCTCGTCTGCTTGGCTTGATGAGATACACGCCTTCGTCGAGGGCGTGCGAGAGAGCTGGGCCCGAGGCATCCACGACACAGTGCGCTCCGCGCTCTTTGGCCGTGCGTGCGACGCGAGCGTAGAAGTCCTCGGGGGCACCGGGCGGCAGACTCCCGCTCGCGACGACGTATCCGCCGCGGTGGATGGCCTCTTCCGTTGCCTCGAGAACCTCAAGCCACTCGGGCTCGGTGACCGTCGGCCCTTCGAGCACAAAACGGAACTGTTTGCCCGTGCTGGTTTCATCGACCGTGAAGTTCTCGCGCGTGCTTCCCGCAATGGCGATGGCACGCGATGGCACGCCTTCGGCCTCGATGAGTCGCCGGTACGCTTCACCCGTCGGGCCGCCAACCGCGTAGACGGCAAGAGTGTGACCACCGAGCCGGCGCACGATCCTCGAGACGTTGATCCCGCCCCCGCCGGGCGCCAAGTGCGTGACACCACACCGCAACTTGTGTTCGCTCTCCACTAGCTCCGTCGAGGTCGCGACGTCGAGAGCGGGGTTGAGAGTGAGAGTCAGGATGGGTCGCGCTAGGGCAAGCTCAGTCGACGCTGTCATGCGCCCCAGTGTACGGCTGAAGGGGATCAGCACGCGTCTCTACTGGGTGATGATATTGCCGAAGCACATCATCATACGGTTCAAGTGAAACTGTGGTGGACCCTAGGAGATTTGAACTCCTGACCTCCTCGATGCGAACGAGGCGCGCTACCAACTGCGCCAAGGGCCCGTACTGCGTAGCTAACTTATCACGGAGCTGTGCCCGATCGAGTTGTGATCAAGCGAGTGAAAGGGCGACGAGACCCGGCGCGCGAGCGAACTAGCGGGCTAGCCCGCGGCGCGGCGACGTCGGAGCACGTCGTCGAGGTTGGGGGCTGCGATATCCCTCGGGTCGACGATGCCCATGGCCGCGAAACCGGAGCGGGCGGCCACAGAGGAAGAGCCAGAAGCAGAGGTTGCAGCCGGGGCATCCGGAACGGCACGTGGGCCAGCGGCACGGATGGGCGCCACCTCGGGGAGAGCGCTCGGGCGCGAGATCGGTGTGACCTCTGGCGCCGCGTGCGCTGCCCGCACAGCCGCATCGGATGCCGCGGCCGCAGCCCGCAACTCCGCGACAGCCGCGTCGTGGTCAAAAGTGGGGCGTGCTGCGGTGGGGCGCGACAGGTACAACGGCTTGGGCAGAGGAACCGGGGTCCAGGCTGCTGGCGCGGATGGGGCGGCCACGGGTGCACTCATGGTGCGTCGTCTCTCGGCAACCACGGGCGCAGCCGCCGTGCGCGAACGAGACCGGTGGATGCGTGCGAGTCGGCCGATCATGAGAAAGGAACTCACAGCGCCGACGCTCGCGAAAGTGAGTACCGCGGGAGCTGCAGGGGCGACTCCCGTGGTGATCATGAGCGTGCCTTGCGCGATGACAGTGATGAGTGAACCCAAAAAGACCATCGCGGTAACGAACCTCGTGCGGCGCAAGCGCCTGGCCATGAGGGTTCTTGAGTTCACGACCGCAGCGAGTGCCGGTTGTGTTTCGGCGAGAGCCCTCGCGTGGGCTCGCGTTGCTGCAGCGGTTTGCGCGCGCAAAACTGCATCGGTGAGTTGTTGTTGTTCTCGAACGGTGCGCTGATGAGCTGCAATACTTTTGGCCGTGGTTTCGGCGCGCACGGCAACGGGTACTTCTGCTGTTTCGGCGAGCACTCGAATGGTCTGTTGCAGCCGGAGGGCGTTGCGTTCTGTGGCGAGGTACTCACTGCGTCGCAACCAGCTGGGAACGAGGTACACGAGCCACAGTGCTGCGGCGAGCGCAAGAAGAGCGCCACTGCCGAGCCCAGTAAGTTCCATTCCTCTACGCTACGAGGCTTGGCAAAGAATCTCCGGATGAGCGGCAGGTGTGTTTGCTCAGCAGAGACTCAGCGCAGACTCAGCGCACCCCCGGCACCGCTTCAGCGCAAAAACGGAAATCGCGTCTTTATCAGGTCGATGGGCAGCGGGCTTTTTTCGACGAGAGGTGTTGCCGCGCGCGCACGATCAATCTCGTGCACGTTGGCGACACTCTCATCCACTCCCCCATCGCGCCATCGGCGCAGTACTCCAGTCGGCACTTCCTCGACGGTGAGCGCAAAACAGAAGTGGTCTTGCCAATCACCGTTGATGTGGATGTAGCGACGCCGCAGCCCCTCGTAGCGAAAGCCCAGCTTCTCGACCACGCGCAAGCTCGGGCCGTTCTCGGGCCGAATGCAAATCTCCATGCGGTGTAAACCCAGGGTGAAAAAACAGTAGTCGGTGGCGAGAGCTACAGCCGCGGGGGTCAAACCTTTGCCCGCAAACCTTTCGCTCACCCAATAACCGATCGTCGCGGAAGAGAGTGAACCGTAGGTCATTGAAGAAACATTCAACTGACCGGCGAGCGCGCCCTCGTATTCGATGATGAACGGTAGCCCAGCACCCGCGCGAGCGTTGGCAAGAAGATTCCGGATGCCCGCACGCACGTCAAAGCCCATGGGAGCAACCGGGTTTGTGGCTTCCCACTTGCGCAACCACGAACGGTTGTCGAGGAGCTCACGCTCAAGTGATCGAGAGTCACGAACCCGGATGGGGCGAATGGACGCGTGTCCGTCGCGCAAAACCGGGATGAGCGCTGACACGGGCTAGTCCAGCGTGCTCGCGAAAGATTTGAGCCAAGGCCGAAGCTCTGGGCCCAAGTCGTCGCGTTCGACGGCCAACTGCACTATCGCTTTGATGTAGTCGACGCGATCTCCGGTGTCGTATCGACGACCCCTGAACACAACGCCATACACGCCCCCGGCGATGTTCTCTTCCGCGAGAGTGAGCATGGCATCGGTGAGCTGAATTTCGTTGCCCTTGCCCGGAGGAGTGCGCTCGAGAACATCAAAAATCTCGGGCTGGAGAACATAGCGACCGATAATCGCGTAGTTAGACGGTGCGGTGCCCGGAGCTGGCTTCTCGACGAGCGATGTGATCTTCACGACGTCGTCTTCATCGGTGGTCTCGACAGTCGCGACGCCATACATGTGGGCGACAGCAGGATCAACTTCGAGAAGCGCGACAACAGTGGCGCCCTTCGCGCCGGCAACCTCGATCATGCGCGACAGCAGCACATCGCGAGCGTCGATGAGGTCATCGCCGAGAAGCACGGCAAAGGGCTGGTTGCCAACGTGCATACGGGCGCGCAACACAGCATGACCGAGACCCCGCGGGTCGCCTTGCCTGACATAGTGCACGTCGGCGAGGTCATTGGAGTACTCAACTTTTTGGAGCCTGTCGATGTCACCCTTTTGTTCGAGAGTCGCCTCGAGCTCCGTGGCGCGGTCAAAGTGGTTCTCCAGGGCGGTCTTGTTCCGACCTGTAATAAGGAGCACATCGGTGAGTCCAGCAGCTACTGCTTCTTCCATCACGTACTGGATCGCTGGCTTGTCGACGACAGGGAGCATTTCCTTAGGCATGGCCTTGGTCGCGGGCAAGAAGCGAGTTCCTAGCCCTGCTGCGGGAATTACTGCTTTGGTTATCTCGAATGCCATTTCACTAGGGTACCGGGAATGGCTCCTAAGATGGCTCCATGACTGGTGACGCGGACAATGCCAAGAGAGCGCTTCGAGCCGAACTGCGCGAACGCAGGCGTCTGACAACGACGCGAACCCGTGAAAGCGCGGATGCTTCGATCAGTAGTCACCTCATCGAACTGGCAACGTCGCTCAATGTCTCCTCCATCTCCGCGTACCTGTCAACTCCTGATGAGCCGGGAACTCGGGAGTTCCTCGCGTGGGCTGTCGAGCGAGACATCCGTGTGCTGCTACCGATCTCTCGAGAAGACGGATTGCTCGATTGGGCGACCTTTGATGGCTCGGAGGAGGCAGCCGACCACCTCGGCATGCCGACCCCCACAACCGAGGTTCTTGGGCCAATAGCCATCAACGATGTTGACCTCATCATTGTTCCAGCCGCCGCCGTTGACGCCTCGGGCATGCGTATGGGCTGGGGCCGTGGCTACTTCGACAAAACCCTCGGGTCGATGGAGAAGCGCCCCCCGGTCTATGCTGTGATCTTCGACAACGAGTTGCTCGACTCCGTTCCACGCGAAGTCCACGACCAACCCGTCAACGGTGTGGTGACGCCGAGCGGCATCACCAGCTTCGACTCGGCCACGCCGTAGTGTGAAGCCCACAACCTTGGAGTAACAAACGTGCCCACCTACTCATACCGTTGCACGGCGTGTGAAACTGCTTTCGACATCCATCAGGAGTTCACTGAAGACTCGCTCACGGTGTGCCCCACGTGCGAGGGCCCGTTGCGCAAAGTGTTCTCTGCTGTTGGCGTGACGTTTAGCGGTTCGGGTTTCTACCGCAACGATTCGAGAGCGGCCGAAGGCAAAAACAAGAGCAGCTCGAGCGGTTCGTCCTCGAGCAGTTCAAGCTCCGGAAAGTCCGACTCTGGCACCACGTCGAGCTCCGACTCCACCTCCGGGTCTAGCACCACCTCCGGTTCATCGAGTTCGAGCAGCGGCTCAAGCAGTAGTTCGAGTACGCCCGCATCCAAGCCATCGACTTCTGGCACTCCCGGGTCATAATTGTCGAACTGCACCACTGTCGCCTCGGAAGGACACTGACAATGCTCAAGGGATTCAAGGAGTTCATTCTCCGAGGTAACGTCATTGACCTCGCGGTTGCCGTCGTGATTGGTGCGGCATTCACTGGCCTCGTCAATTCCCTTGTCAACAGCATTTTCAACCCCGCAATCGGCGCGCTCTTCAATGCCGAGAGTCTTGCAACGCTATGGACGGTTGAGATCCCGACGACCAACGGTGGCGTGGCTCACATCGCTTTCGGCGCAGTTGTCGCCGCACTCATTCAGTTTCTCCTCGTCGCGGTCGTTGTGTACTTCGCGATCGTCGCACCCATCAACTACGTGAGCCGCGTAGCTTTCGCCAAGCGAGAAGAGGACGCTGCGGAAGAAACCAAGCCCGCGCCGCCCACCGAACTCGAATTGCTCGCGCAAATTCGTGACTTGCTTCTGGCTCAGAACGCTGGGTCCACCCCCACTACGTCCGCGGAAGAACCCACCGGAAAGTAGGGCTCAGCCCGAGGCCATGCCTTTAGCCCCAGTGCGGTGGCTTGTCTGCCTTGAGACGTGCGTCGTTTTCGCTACCACTCGACCTCGGTGGTTCGGGAGTCGGAAACGGATCACTGCCAGCCGCGGGAGCCGTTCGAACTCGAACGTGTTTTTTGGGCTTGCGCGATGTATTCTCAAACTCTTCAAGAGCTAGCTCCCGTTCGACATCGTCGGAGAGTGCTTCACCTTCATGACGCCCTGAGCTGGGAGTCATCGAGAGGCTCCAACCACCACGGCAATCGGTTCGGTGGTGGGCACGGGCTCAGCCCCCAGAACCCTCACAATTCGAGAGGCAACGGCGTCGGGGTCGCTGAAGAGCTCAAACGAGTGCACGCGCAAATAGTGCCACCCGAGCCTGCGGAGCAGTTCCGGTCGGAGCCTCAGCGACTCGCGCAACGTGGACCTGTGGAGCACCGCATCAGTCTCAACAGTGACACAGACACCGCCGTGAGACGCTACGAGTCCGAGCTTGCCCCGGTGACCGAGAGAGACGCGAATTCCACGCTTTTGCAGTCGCCTCGCGAGGTCGACGAGCATGGGGTCGCTGTCGTCGGGAACCGGCGAATCGCTCAAACGGGCATCGACTTCGGCGAGAATCTCGGCGAGTGCTACGGCACCGTGGCTCATCCTGGAATCGTCAATGTCGTCGGGGGTGAAACACGTGACGATGACCATCGAGCGGCGCGCTCTCGTCATCGCTACGGCGAGAAGTCTCTCGCCGCCTGGACGGCCGAGCACTCCAAAGTTCGACAAAACACGGCCGTGAGGCGTGCGCCCGAAGCCGATCGAGAAAATCACCTTGTCACGACTCTCAGCAACGGCCTGATCGATAGTCATGACGGCAAACGGCTCTGGCCGATCGCCAATGATGAAGTCGGTGAGTTCTGGCCTCGAGGCCGCAGCCGTGAGCACAGCTTGCTGCACTCGCACGGCGTGCAGCGGGCTCGCGGTAATGACCATGAGCGACTCACGCGGGCGTGACGCTGCGTGGGCGAGCACGAGGTCAACAACTCGCGCGACCTCGGCATCGACACTCTCCACGGCGCCCGTGTAGCCGTCTGGCATGCCATGACCATCGGCAACGTAGTCGAGCGAGAGGCTGCCGTGCCCGAGAAAACTTCCGGCCCATGGCAACGAATCGATACGGCCGCCGTAGAACCTGCGGTTAACAAGCTCGGCGAGGTCCTCACCGCCCGGGCGGTAGCTGCGAGTGAGTGTCATCGTGGGCAGCAAACTTCCCAGTCGAGCGAGAGCCGAGTTGTCGTGGAGCGACTCGAGCGCCTCCTCGGCGGCTTCCTCATCGACGTCGGTCGCGGCATCCCCACCCTCAGGAATTGCCACGTCGAAAGCAGCAGGCGTTTGAGTCACGGGGTCGCCAAAGACAACAACTTGCCGCGCACGATGAATAGCCCCGACATTCTCAGCGAGAGTCGTGGCACCCGCATCAACAAGAATCACGGTGTCGAACGGCATCGTGTGTGCGATGTGCGAGACCTCGTACGGCGAGGCGAGCCATACCGGGGCTATAGCTCGTGACAAATGCGGCGCCGTCGTTTGAAGATCGAAAGCCGTGATCTTCTCGCGACGCAAAGCCTTCTTGAGCAGTTGCGCTTCTTCGGGCCAGTCAACGAGACCGATGTTCCAGTTTTCGGCGAGCTGCCAGCCCAAAAGCTGAGCGCTGGATGCCGCGTGCGCTTCATCAACGAGCCTGAAGTCTGCCTCCAGTCGGTCAAGCACCGAGGTGTTTGCGCCGAGAAGCGCCCGGTCGGCGGCGAGCAACGACTCGAGGGCCGATTGCCACCATGCGAGTTCGAGTTCGGCTTCTACCTGATCTTCCGGCACGTGCCTATGTGCGAGGTCGGCAATGAGCGGGTCGAGCTGCAACTCGCGCAAGGTCGCCACGAGCGCCGTGCGCTCTTGAAGGTTGTGGAGCACATCGGAGTCTGCAGCCAACTCATGAAGTTTGTGCATGAGCGTTTGAATCGGCTGGTTCTCGAGAGCGGTGTCTGGAGTGAAGGAGCCGAGAGGCTTATCGAGTGCTTGAAGGTCGAGTTCGACGTCTTGGAAGGCGACTTGAACGTCGGCGATGCCGACAGGAACCTCGGGGGTCACTCCTTCGGACACAAACCGTTGCCACAGCACTCGCTGCTGTTGAATGCGAATGAGCGCGGCGTTCATGTCGCTCACGTGCACGCCGGGGCGCACAAACTCTTTGGCAAGAGAACGGAGCCTGCGGCGGTTGGCGCCGGTCATTTCGGGGTGCTCGCGGCGGGGTGCCGTCGCGTAAATGAGTTCGCTAATCGAGCGGTCGAACACCATCGGCTGGAACTTATCGAGAGTGTCACGCAAATCGGTGAGCAAGCGCAAGTACACGCCCAGTTCGTGGATTGTCGTGAACGGCCGCATGCGCGTCGAGGAGATCAGATTGTTGGCTCGTTCGAGCAGCCGTGGCACGGTGTCGTTCCACAGTTTTTTCGCCAGCCGGTGAGCGCTCTCAGCTTCTTCCCCCGTCAAAAACTGTGCGCCATACCAGGGCGAATCCCCCGGGCCGTAACGGAACTCACCGAGATTGGCGGCCTCAACCATCACGCGAGCAGCGTTGTGGCGATCGTTCGCGAGAGACTCGACCGCTTCACGACTGAGGCGCGCGGTTGTCGCTGGAGGCCGCGGCAACAGCGAGAGCCTCGAAAGTTCCCGCACACACTCGAGTACCGAAATACCCAAGACAGGGTCAGGGCGCCCGAGGGCACCGCGGTAGTCAACAATGACTTTTCGAAGCCGCACGAGAGCGTCGTCGATGTCAGAAACAATCGGCTTTTTCGCCTTCTCGTTGCGTGAGATAGCGCGAATCACATCACGGCGGAGCGATCGAGGCGAAACCGCAACCCCGGGCAGCCCGACATCGCCGAGGCGCTGGCTGATACCGGCGAGAGTCGCACGGCGAGCACCCACGACAAGCACGCGTTTGTTTTGCCCGACGAGGCTTCCGATGGCGTTAACAATTGTTTGCGTGCCACCCGTGCCCGGGAGGGTTTTGACCACGAGAGAATTGCCCGCGGCAATGTGCGCGATGACGTTCTCTTGCTCAGAGTCGGCATCAAGCACGAGAGTGTCGGTTTGGGGCGGTCGTTCGTCGGAGTTCTCGACGGATACAGACACAAAAGACTCTTGAACACTCCAAGTGGCCGAGGAGTTGCCAGCGAGAGCGTCGAGCACGGGGTGCTCGAGGTTCGCGGCATCCGCGACCATTCCCGTGGCAATGTCAACGAATGACGACACGACAAGCCTGGGGCTCACGCTAAACCACTCGACGTGAGAGGTGAGTCCCCTCAAGCGGTCAATGACAGGGTTGGGTTTGAACGTGCCGTCGTCATCGGTGAGTGCGACAAAGGCGTCGGCGTCGAGCTGAATCTGGAACTGTTCGCTGAGCGCCCTCTCTAACGCGGGGTTCAGGAATGCTGCTCCCCGGAGCTTCACTTCAAAGTCGCGGCCGTGCCGGCGAATAGCAAGTGGGCGCAACAGTACGGGAGCGCGGAACTCGTCATCACCGAAACGCCACTCCGCGATACCAATGCCCAAGTGCACGGCATCGATTCCACGTGCGGTGCTCAGCTCAAGGCTCTTCGACGCGATAAGCCCAGCCGCGACTTTTGCGGTGCGAAGTGCGAGGTCGTCGCGAATGAGACTGGAGAGCAGAGTTGATTTGCCCGTAATGAACTGAGCGAGGCCACCGGGATGGGTCGTGCTCAACTCGATGCGTGTGCGCGGTGAATCCACAAAGTGCAATAGCGACGATCTTCCTCCCACCGTCGCTAGCTCGTCACGCCACGCACTCCACACGGGTTCTGCCACGTTGCCTGCCTCAAATTGTGGATCACCGAGGCTCAAGGCATGAGGCGCTGTGACCTGATGCGGCGCGTGCGCGCTCGACACAGCAGACTCCTCTGCGAAGTCGTCGTCAATTCGGTCGGCACGCCACACATGGCAACCTTAAAGCCGCAATGTGCAAAAACCGTGGAGGATACGCCGGTTTTTTGGAACCGCACTCCGGGTCTTCAGACCCACGCCATACAATATCCACCATGATTCGCCTCACAAACAGCACTCCCGCTTCAGGCGAACTCCTCCACACCGCAGCAGCAAACGACCTGGTGTACGGCCTCGAGATCGCTGGAACTACCGCCGTCGTTGTCATCGTCGGTGCACTCGCTATTGCTTTCGGTATGTTGTTTCGCAATAGGCAAGGTGCGAGGCCGAGCGCGGCCACTGGCCTGAGTGCCCTCACGACGCGCGCAGGCGTGCTGCTCGTGCGTGCCGACGAAGCCCTTACCGCTGCAGAGAATGAACTCGGTTATGCCATCGCCCAATTCGGTGAACAGCGTACGACCGAATTCGCGAGCGCTGTGGGTGTCGCTCGCACCACTCTGCAAGAAGCCTTCACACTCCGGCACAGTCTTGACGACGCGTACCCGGAATCTGTTCAAAAAGCTCGCGAGTGGACGCTGCAAATCATTGCCCTGTGCGAAAAAATTGTCACCGAACTTGAATCACATGACCGCACGTTTACAACAAAGCGAGGCGAAGAGGTCGACGCTCCGCAGCGATTGACCGCCGTGCGGCAAGCAATCACAGCGACGAGCGAGAGAATTGCTGCAACCGAGAAGGCTCGCGCAGCTCTCGCCGCGCGGTTCGACGCGGGTCTCGTTGCCTCGCTCGACACAATCGCCGGCGACGTGCGGCGACTCCTCGATGAAGCGAGTGAGCACGCCGACAACGCGCAATCCGGTCTCTCCCCCGCCGGCGTCAACGCAGTGACAGAACATGTGCGCGAGGCCGAAGAGTGCGTGCAGAGGGCACGGGTTGCGCTCGATGCGGTGGGCATTCGCGAAACCGAGTTGGCGGCGGCATCCGAGGCCCTCGATTCCCTTGTCGACGCCGCAAAAAACGACATCGTCGAAGCGAAGAGGCACCGGGATGCCGCGCCCGACCCCGAGACGGGAGCCGCGATTCTCGCCGCCATCGACGGGGTAACCGCTGCCCTCGCCGCCGCAAGCACGACCAATCCCGCGCGCAGCCTCGAGTCTCTGACCTCAGCTATCGCCGCACTTGACACCGCGCTCGCGAGCGCTCGCAACCAAAAGGAACGACTCGAGCACGCGCGAATCGCTCTCGCCGGCACGCTAGTTTCTGCCAAGAGTCAGCTCGCTGAAGTGCGCACCTACATCGCGAGCGGTTCGGGGCGTGTGGGCGCCGACGCCCGGTCTCGGCTCGCGGAAGCAGATCGACAGCTCATGCTTGCTGAGGCTGAGGCAGACCCTGTCGAAGCTCTCGACGCGGCTCGTCGCGCCGTGACTCACGCTCGCGACGCCGACGCTCTGGCGAGGTACGACTCTCGCGGGCGGCGCTAACTCCACAACTGTGCGGTGAGACGGATCGAGCCCAATTCGCTCCGAACGGCAACTGGACGTACGCTCGCATCATGAGCCAGAGACGCCGCCAGGTGGTTGGCGCGAGCACCCAACTTGCCACCCAAGTGAGCATCAACTTTGGCTCAGCCCTCGCTGGACTACTCATTCCCATTGTTGGCACTCTCGCCGTTGTCGCCGCGCGTCAAGCCGTCGTTGCGGCCACGGTCATTCCGATCGCTCGGCCCAAGCTTCGCGCCCTAGGTTTTCGAGCCCTCGTACCGGCTATAGCTCTCGGGCTCGTCCTTGCAATCATGAATCTGACCTTCTACGAATCGGTGGCGCGGCTCGGGCTCGGCATCGCAGCTCCCATCGAGTTTTTGGGTCCGCTCGCCCTAGCGATTGCGGCATCCCGTCGCCTTATTGATTTCGCGTCCGCTGTCGCGGCGGGTGTCGGAGTGTTTTTGCTCGTCGGCGAAACCGGCGCATTCGATGTGCTCGGAGTTGTTTTAGCCCTCACCGCAGCAGCAGCGTGGGCTGCCTATATTTTGCTCACGAGGGTTGTCGCCGAGAGACTCGACGGGCTGCAAGGCCTCGCCGTTGCGAGCATGGTCTCGCTCGCCGTGCTCACCCCAATCGCCCTAGCTTTTGTCGACTTTTCTGCTTTCACGTGGCCTATTATCGGGCTGCTCGTGCTGGGCGGAGTGCTCGCTTCTGCGGTACCGTACAGTCTCGACACCTTCATTTTGCGTCGCATCACCCCGCGCGTGTACGCGATCATCACGAGCTTCGGCCCCGTGATCGCAGCATTCTGGGGCTGGGTGCTCCTCGCCGAGGTTTTCACTCCCCTACAAGTGGGAGCCATTCTCCTCATTTGTGTGGCAGCAGCCGCAGCGATTGCGACTCAAAAGGAACCGGTGGCCGAGCTCGCACCCGAGTTCACGGCCATCACGACAGCATCCATCCCAACGCAAGGAACACCCCATGCCGAGTAACTTCTCGATGAAAGCCATGAACGCAGCCCACAGGCTCATGTTGTTTGTGACTCGCGGCAACCTCGGCTGGAGCGCCAACGGGATGCCCGTCCTCGAGCTCACCACCACGGGCAGGCTCTCGGGCAAGCAGAGGTCCACAATGCTCACGTGCCCACTCGTTGAGGGCACCAACTACGTTGTTGTCGCTTCGCGCGGAGGCGACGATTCGCACCCCGCGTGGTTCCTCAACCTTCGAGACAACCCCGAAGTGACCGCGGTCATCGAGGGCGGCAACGAACAGCCCATGCTCGCCCACATTGCTACCGCCGAAGAGCGTGCCCGCATGTGGCCGATCATCACCGGCAAGCACGCCAACTACGCGGGTTACCAAGAGCGCACCGAGCGCGAGATCCCTCTCGTGGTGCTCAGCCCGCGCTAGGAATCCGCGCTAGGCAACTATTTGGCGATGCGCACGAGTTTGCGGTTCACAAACTCTTCGATGCCGAAGCGGCCGAGTTCGCGGCCGAAACCTGAGCGCTTGATGCCACCGAACGGCAGTTCGGGGCTGTCGAGGCCAACACCGTTGACAAAAACCATTCCGGCGTCGATCTGGTCGGCAACACGCAGCACTTGTTCTTTGTCGGTCGAGAACAAGTACGAACCGAGCCCAAACGGAGTGTCGTTGGCGAGCGTCACGGCGGCCGCTTCATCGGGCACGCTGTAGACGATGGCTACCGGGCCGAAGAACTCTTCGGAGTGGGCATCCATCTCTGGGGTGACTCCAGTGAGCACAGCCGAGGGGAAGAACGTGCCCTGGCGTTCGTCGCGCGTGACAACGACAGCGCCCTGCTGCACGGCGCGGTCGAGCTGCTCTTCGAGGGTTTCTGCCGCGGAGAGGGAAGAGAGCGGACCAAGGTAGGTCGACGGGTCCATGGGGTCGCCGGGCTGGGCTTCCGAAATTTTGGCCGTGAACTTTTCGAGGAACTCCTCGTACAGGCTCTCGATGACCACGAATCGCTTCGCAGCGTTGCAGGCCTGGCCGTTGTTGTCGTTGCGACCGGCGACAGCCGCTTCAACGGTCTCGTCGAGGTCGTCGGTGCTGAGCACAATGAAGGGGTCGGATCCGCCGAGTTCAAGCACAACCTTTTTGAGGTTGCGGCCAGCGACTTCAGCTACAGCGGCGCCCGCGCGCTCCGAGCCTGTGAGCGAGACACCGACAAGCTTCGGGTCGGCAATGAGGTCGGCGATCTGGTCACTCGAGGCGTAGATGTTTTGGTACGCGGCCGTGGGGAATCCGGCATCCAGAAACATCTGCTCGATGGCGGCCGAAGATTCGGGGCACTGCGATGCGTGCTTGAGCAGGATCGGGTTGCCGAGCACGAGGTTGGGGCCGGCGAAGCGGGCGACCTGGTAGTAGGGGAAGTTCCACGGCATGATGCCGAGCAACACGCCAAGAGAGGAGCGACGGATGAACGCCGAGCCTTCTTCTTGCTCGATGTGCTCGTCGGCCAGAAACTCTTCGCCGTTGGTGGCGTAGTAGGAGTAGATATCGGCCGAGAAGTCGACCTCGCCAAGTGCTTGCTCGTAGGTTTTGCCCATCTCTCGCACGATAATCTCAGCGAGCAGCTCGCGACGTTCGCGGTGGAGCTCTGCAACCTTCTCGACGAGAGCGGCGCGAGCAGCAACGGTCGTGGTGCGCGACCAGGAGGCGTGAGTCTCGTGCGCCGCAGTCAGGGCCTCGGCAAGCTCTGCATCAGTTGCGGGAACAAAAGGCTCGCCCTGCTCGCCGGTGGTGGGGTTGGTGACAACGTACTTGCTCATGAGTGCTCCTGGCGTTCGAAAGCGGTCCGGTTTCGCTCTATATCTGTCGCTTCGCTGCGGCTCCATTGCCGCGTGCGCACGACGCAAAAACCGGTGCGTGTGTGCTCTCCCAGAGTATCAGCGCGACTCGGGCCGCGGCACTGCGCGCGAGCGGCTCACTCGCCCAAATCAACCGTGTACACGGGAACGAGGTTGACGGTGACCGTGGAGGTGCGGACTCCAGCCTCGCGCAAAAGCTCCTCAAGTTCTGCAGTGTCAGGAACTGGTAGTACCCCTTCCAAGCGAACGACGTGCGACGTGCCTTGAGTGGTGATGCCGACAACACTCCAGCCGACAGTTTCCGCCCACTCCTCGGTCACAGCAACGATCGTGCTCTCGCTGATCGAGCGATTGGCAACTTGCACGCTCGTGATGGCGAGCGGTGCTCCGATGATCAAGCTCATGATTGCGAGAAACGTCACGGGTCTGCGAAGGCTGCGCCACGTGCTTTCAGCACCTCCATCGCCGTCAGCGCTCACGCGCGACAAGCGACTCACCCCGTAGACACTCATCACGACGATGCCCGTGCCGATGATCGCGACGACGTTGGTGAGAAACAACAGAAGCGCCCCAAGAAACTGCATGACCGAACCCGACTCAAGCGCGAGCCCTGCGACCGTGAGTGGCGGTACCAAGGAAATGGCAATAGCTACCCCGGGGAGCGTGTCAGAAATGTCGCGGCGCACGAGAGCGATCGAACCGACAATTCCCGTGCCGAGGGCTGCAAGCAAGTCGATGAGACTCGGGGTCACTCGCCCGGCAACTTGCGGGTTAGTCGCCGCGAGAACATCGGTCACCACGAGCGAACCAACGAGGTAGCCGATGGCGATAGCGGCGGCAGCCCCAGCAACAACAAGAAGAAGCGAACGGATGAGGTTGTCGCGATCCCCCAGAACCGTAGCCAACATGACACCCAGAATCGGTGTCATGAGGGGAGCGACGATCATCGCGCCGATAACAGTTGCGGTCGAGTCGGCGACAACACCAGCCGAGGCAATAACCGCTGAAAGAACGAGCAAAAGCCAAAACCGTGAGTACCGCCCCGTTGCGTTGGGCCGATCAAAAAAGACCGAATCGCGCATGTGCTCTGCGGTATTGAAACG